>Ga0316209_1000395_pt1 | contig 80617 bp, 69 predicted proteins | sample 6monopyrite_MG_FD_204945 | JGI IMG/M metagenome (GOLD analysis project Ga0316209, IMG submission 204945) | Microbial mat bacterial communities from mineral coupon in-situ incubated in ocean water Damariscotta River, Maine, United States -... | ecosystem: Environmental > Aquatic > Marine >... | reverse complement strand
GTTTAAATTATTATCTGTTATTATTTTGTTTCTCTAATTTCATGTCGTTAATAAATAAAAACCAATAAAAATGTGACACACGACGATTTTAGGTCACATTCAATTTTCTTAACGGGACAGTAGTGAATCTGGCTATATAATTTGGCTATACGATCTGGCTAAATGATATTGCCAAATGATTGGACTACTGACTCATAACTGCCTGCACAGATCCAACCGTTCTAATCCACGGATCAGTTCCAAGCGCCTGCAAACTACTCAGTGCCTGCTCGGCCTCAGCTTTAGTTGCATAAACACCTGACATCAATACAAACCATGTTCTACCATCAACAACCGTTTCCGCAACCCATTCATCAGATAGCTGATTCTGGTTAGCAAAGAAGCGTAGCTGATCCATTGAGCTGGATGCCACAACCTGCACCGCATACATACTCGCCGACTGTGCCGCCAAACCGCCGCCTGCAGTTTCTTCAACTACTGGCTCCATCGCTGGCTCATCCATTGGCGGCTCTTCTATACTCGATTCACCGGACTCAACCATTGCTGAATTATCTTCTGCCGCGACAAAACCCACTGGCTCAATCGTCTCTTCCTGAACCTCAACTGGCTCAATCTCATCAATCGCTAATGGCTCCGGCTCGGCTGCAGACTCAGATCGGGTTTCCCAGGGCGATGAAGATTCACTCCATGGTGATGGCTTTGATGAACAGCTCGATAATGCTACGCCGCCTACGATCACAAGTGTAATAGGTAATATTTGTTTGCTTAAAAGAGTCAATGTTCTATCCTCTGTCATTTGTTTAAATCACTCTAAAAAAGCCCAGATCAAGCTTAAGAGCAACACTTAAAACAAGCCATTAACATAAGCCTGTATCACGTTATTTTATCTACGATTATTACCAGTCTAGCCCATTAATGACACATTCTAAAGTATTTATATTAAATATTTACGTTAAATTACTGTTTTCGCTCGTAATTAGATGCCATTTGTAGCATGAACAACTTAAATGCCCGTATTTTAGTCGTAGATAATAATAAAGACCTACACGATTTATTGTATCAATATTTAAGTCGCAAATGTTATAACGTGCACTGCGCCAGTGGTGCCAGTGAGATAGACAAGCTTCTGAACTTGATATATATGGCATTATTATTCTCTACGATTAAACACGCAAAATCTTATATTCAATACACAATTAAAATATCCAGCCACAGAAAAAACAGCTAACTCAATATTAATGACTATCGATGACGCCTATTCATGGTAGCGTTGAAGCGTTATACGGGTCAGGGTTTAAATTCCATCCGGCCAGCAAATCAAGCAGGTGAATGTCCCTTCACTCGCAGCCAATATCAACAGCACAACCCGCCAGGATTTTTTACCCACGACTCACAACAATTACGCACTGATGGTACCAGGGTTGTCATTGTAATAAGTGAGCTCGGCATGCATTAAAGACATCGCACTGCTGCAAAGTTTTAGTTGGCGATATCAGCTACCCTGTACCACTTGTCGCCCTTTATAATGAATCCGGCCACTGAAATGCCCGGGTTGATTTTTTTAGACGATAGTCGACCAATCAGGTCGTGATCAGTTTTCAGACGTTCATTGCACAAATATAATTGACTCAAATAACACCCTGATGTGGCCTGTATCGGAATATGTACAACCATTAAAAGGCGCAAATTTTTTTTGCTCCACAATGATCTACACTTCGCACTTAACCTTGAGTAAAATAAAATTGTGTAATAATAAAATTGTGTAATAATAAAATTAAGTATTAAAAAAGTTGAATAACAATAAAGATGAGGATATCAAAATGAGCTCAGCCGAATGCCCACAAAAAAAACCTTATGTTGTAGAATTAGAACCCGGCACCTACTGGTGGTGTTCATGTGGTAAATCTAAAACCCAGCCATTTTGTGATGGAGCGCATTCTGGCTCGAGCTTTTCGCCGGTAGAATTGACCGTCACCGAAAAGAAAAAAGTCGGGCTTTGCGGTTGCAAGCAAACTAAAAACTCACCTTTATGTGATGGTTCACATAACAGTATTAGCTAAGTTACCAAACACATCAACCAGACACGTCAAACTGGTACGTCAAAACTCAAAAAGCCCTGTTGTGTAAAACACAACAGGGCTTTTTTATTTAACAAAACAACCATTAAAACAAAATAAACATCCAGTTAATGATTAACCGTTAAGAGCGACCCATCAAAACGACCCTTAAATACTACCCATCAAATTAATGGGGCACCAGTTTTTGCACCGAACCCACCCGACGTATCCACGGATCATTTTTAAGGCTGGGGGCAATTTCATCACGGGCCGCAACTGCCTGTGCATAATCCGGATACACATCTAGCAACAGTACATACCAGACAACACCATCCCGCTCAGTCGCAACAACATACTGCGTCGATAACTGATTCTGCTCTGCGAAGCTCATCACCCGATCAATATCAACGGATGCCATTAATTGCATGGTGTAATAATCAGCTGGCTGATCCATGATTGACCCCGGCGCCGATGCGGGCTCTTCTTCAGTCATCGGGGGCTGCAGATCTGTCGCCTCGAACACAGGCTCAACGGTTGGCACCACGGCCAACTCCACGGCGGTTTCCACCGACTCAGTCTGGTAACTTAACTCCACATTGCTGGCTGCGGCTGGCTCCGCCGGCATTTCCAGATCTGCTTTATATGATTCGGCAGCGGGCGCTTCTGCTTCGACATTTTTATTGCTTTTATCCCAGGGTGATGAAGTCTTTGTCCATTGAGCTGGCTCATTTGACGAGCAGCCACCCAGTATTAAAATTGCGCCACACACGCCCGCTAAAATTGGTAATACATTCATACGCTTAATATTCACTGCAAATCCTCTTTTAATATTCTGTATTTACAAGCAAGTGTAGACGATTATAAGCCACTCTTAAAGCATTGCATTAAGTGCACCCCATTCAAGAGATAAACCTGTGAAAATTTTAAACCGTCTTTTTAAAATTCTTATAAATATTCATTACAAAGGCTTACGTCACGCCTCATTTTCCGCAGACACATTAACCTGTACTCCCTGCATTTCATTAACCAGAATATTAAAATTTATCGGCTGACAGCAAATCTGACAATCTTCGATGTACTGCTGATTTTCACCACAGTGGTCAATCACCACTTCAAACGCTTCCCCGCAATATGGACATTGCACCTGCATTGAAAAAATGGCGGGCTGATTTGATTCGCTCATTATTTATCCGCCGATTCCAGCTCCGGCAAGCTTTCCGCCGAGGCAGTCATCAACACCCCCGGGTTCTCATCCTCTGCTTCCTCTTCCTGTGGCGCCTCCTTTTCCATTAATGACAAACCACCAAAGGCATCTTTTTTCGATGTCTTTTCCGCTGCCCCCCCATCCGCTGGCATGTCATCACCGAGTTCAATTTTTAAACGCAGGTTATTTTCAGAGTCGGCATTTTTCAGCGCCTCATCAACTGAAATTTTGCCTTTTTTATAGAGTTCCAGTAGTGCGCTGTCAAAGGTACACATACCCATGCGCTCTGATTTTTCCATCACCTCTTTTATTTCCGCCACATCACCGCGTTTGATTAATTCTTCAATCCGCGGTGAGTTCAATAAAATTTCAATGGCGGCGCAACGTTTTTTGTCGATCGTGGGAATCAGTCGCTGGGAAACAAATGCACGTAAATTTAAGGATAAATCCTGTAGCAGCTGAGCGTGACGCTCTTCGGGAAAGAAATTAATTATTCGGTCTAATGCCTGGTTAGCATTATTGGCATGCAACGTCGAAATGGCCAGATGGCCGGTTTCAGCAAAGGCCAGGGCATGCTCCATGGTTTCCCGGTCGCGCACCTCGCCAATCAAAATCACATCTGGAGCCTGCCGCAATGTATTTTTCAGCGCATCTTCAAAGCTGTCTGTATCCACGCCCACTTCGCGTTGATTAACGATGCAACCTTTATGCTGGTGCACATATTCAATCGGGTCTTCAATCGTAATGATATGGCCCTTGCTGTGGGTATTACGATGATCAATCAATGCGGCAAGCGATGTAGACTTACCTGAACCGGTGCCGCCAACAAACAGAATAATGCCGCGCTTGGCCATAATCACTTCTTTCAATACCGCCGGCAATCCCAGATCATCAAGATTGGGAATTTGCGCATTGATATAGCGAATCACCATGGACATTTCATTACGTTGCTTAAAAATATTAACTCGAAAGCGGCCCACCCCGGACTCGGAAATAGCCAGATTCATTTCGGGTTTGCTCTCAAACTCCGCCTGCTGCTCCTGCGACATTATCTCCATTGCCAGCGAGCGCACCCAGCCTGGAGGTGCAGCTTTTTTAGACAAAGGCGTCATTACTCCGTTAAACTTGGCACTTGGCAATGCACCGGTTGACAGGTAAAGATCTGAGCCGTCTTTTTCGGCCAGCACTTTCAAATAAGGACTAATTTTCACGTCACACAGCTCCATAAAAAGTATACCTATAGATAGTAGTCGAGCTGAATTAAAATACAGTAGATCAACATTTAATTTCATAGCTGATGAAAAACCAACCACCCGTAACCAATCAGGCGCCATTAAAATTTTACAATGACAAAAGCCTTTCTACTCACCCGCCAGCTACAGGACACAAACAACCGCATTCAACTGGAACTCTGGTTCAGTACACAAAACGGCCCATTGCAGGTGTTTGTTAATCAGCAACAGGCGGTGTTTTTTATTCGTCAATCAGATGTTCCGGCCGTCGAAAAATTCATTCATCCCACGGCGGCAGAAATTAAAAAAATTGAATTACGGGATTTTCAGCTTAACCCCATGGCGGCGGTGTACTGCAATTCATTACAGTATTTTTATCGATTCAGAGACACACTGCGGGAACATGAAATAACCGTTTATGAATCGGACATTCGACCCACCGAACGCTATTTAACCGAACGTTTTATTACCGCACCGGTTACCATCCATAATCCGCAGAAACTTACCCGGCTTGTAAACCCGGCCATTAAGCCCGACAATTATCAGCCCACTTTTCGACTGATGTCCGTCGACATTGAAACCGATTACAAATCCGGAGAACTGTTTTCCATTGCCTATATCTGCGATGATATTAAACGGGTATTAATCATTGGCGAGCAGCTGCAAACTGATCAGAATTACATTCAGTTTGTCAGCAATGAAAAACAGCTGCTCAATACTTTTATTCAACAGGTTAATCAACTTGATCCGGATATTTTTATTGGCTGGAATGTGATTAATTTTGATTTTCGTTTTTTACAGAAAAAGTCCGAGCAGTTAAATATTGCTTTAAAGCTTGGCCGTAATCATTCACCCATAAAATGGCGCCAGCACCACACGGAAGCCAATCATTATTTTTTACACATTCCCGGGCGGGTTGTACTGGATGGCATAGACACCTTAAAAAGCGCCACCTGGCGGTTCGCGAGTTTTTCATTAGAAAATGTATCGAACGAATTATTAAATCGCGGCAAGTTAATTCAGCACCCACAGAACAGCAGTCAAACTAATGACCCTTTATTTAAAGCCAAAGAAATTAAACGCCAGTTTTATGAAGATAAAATCTCACTGGCAAAATATAATCTTGAAGACTGCCAGCTAGTTTTGGATATTTTTGAAAAAGCAGAACTGATTCATTTCGCCATTGAACGTGCCAGCCTGACCGGACTGGAAATGGACAGAACTGGTGGCTCCGTTGCCGCATTTGATAATTTATATTTGCCCCGCCTGCATCGCAAAGGTTTTGTCGCGCCGAACATTGGCGACTACAGTAACGGTAACACCGCACCCGGGGGTTATGTAATGGATTCAAAACCCGGTCTATTTAACAGTGTACTGGTGCTGGATTACAAAAGTCTGTACCCGAGCATTATTCGCACCTTTAAAGTTGACTCCTATGCACGCATTGCGGCTAAACAGTTAACGGATGACCAAACCATCCCAGGATACGACGGCGCCCGTTTTGCCAAACACGAACATATTTTACCGGACATTATTGCGGATTTATGGCGCGCCCGTGACCGGGCAAAATCAGAAAAAAACCAGGCCCTGTCACAGGCCATAAAAATAATAATGAATTCATTTTATGGTGTACTCGGCACTCCCGGCTGTCGCCTTCACGATGCTCGATTAACCAGCTCAATTACCAAACGCAGCCATGACATTATCAAACAATCCGTAAGCTTGATTAATGAACAGGGCTATGAAGTAATTTACGGTGACACGGACTCGGTTTTTGTATCGCTTGAAAAAGCCGTGGATAATGATAGCGCCGATAAAATTGGCCTGCAGTTAATCGCTATTATTAACACCTACTGGCAACAACATCTGCAAAAAGAATACGGCATAAGCTGTTTTCTTGAAATGGAATACGAAACCCATTTTAAACGTTTTTTTATGCCCACCATTCGGGGCTCTGAAAAAGGCAGCAAAAAACGTTATGCCGGGGTGGTTAATCGGGAGGGTAAAGACAAAATTATTTTCAAAGGCCTGGAAAATGTTCGCACCGACTGGACTCAACTCGCCCGAGATTTTCAGCAATCACTTTACCAGAAAATATTCAAGCAAGAAGCTTACGAAACATTTATTCGCCAAACGGTGCAACAGCTTTCCAGCGGCGAACTGGATCAGCATTTAGTGTATCGAAAACGTCTACGCCAGAAACTCGATCAATACCATAAAAACATTCCACCCCATGCCCGTGCCGCGATTAATGCTGAAGCCATTTTTAAGCAACAGGGATTACCCTCCCGGTATCAACACAAGGGCTGGATTGAATATGTCATTACACTCAACGGTCCGCAGGTACTGGAGTGCCAGAACTCAACGCTAAATTACGAACATTATATTGAAAAACAACTCACACCCATTGCGGATAGTATTTTAGCCACCCTTGGCGACTCAATGGAAAATATTTTAAAACAGCAGATAAATTTATTTTAATTTTTCAGTATTTTAATTTTCCAGTTATATTTAGCCTGAAAACTTATCCATTTTTCCCGGCAGGGTCTGCCAGTTACAATCCCGCATCACTTTAGCAACGCCGTGCAAGGTTCCGTTCTTTATGGCTTTGCGTCTTTCGGCCTTTTTCTTAATACCATAAAACGGCAGCATAGTATCAAATGCATTGTCGATATAATGCTGAATGGGTGTCATCACATCTTTTCGGCGGGTGTGGAATGCATCTTCACCTTCTGCACAGGGTGTATCCAGCACATTAAATTGCCGACATGCTGCCGGACGCAATGGATGAATGCTGCATGAGCCTTCAAGCAAAAACGGACAACAATTTATTTCATGACTATTTTGCAACTGGTTTTTTAACTGCTCGCGCAAGGGTGATTTTAATTTTTCGATAACATACCAGCTCATCCCCATTAACTCTAACGGATACACGGGAATATCCTGATGACTAGTGCAACAGCTACTACAGCCTTTTGCACAAGCCAGTTCTCTGCCCAACTTGCGTTCCCGCTCAATCGCCGCACTCACGCCTTTGTCTATTATGGAATAGGCATTTAGTAAAGTGCTGAGCCAGGGCAGACGTTTTTCGTCATCGTTAAAACTTAAGCGCTTGGGTTTGGTGTAATCACACTCGGTGGGCTCACTCATATACTCTATTCTTTAAAATTACGAAATTCAGGCTGACAGTTTAAAGGCAGTTTACCTAAACTACAAAAATTCAGGCTACTCTGGGCGACTCCGGGCTACTCTCAATTACCACTTAAATCCCTCTGCAAGATAATAATGTGCTAAAATACTAATTCTTACTTAGAATAGATTTCACTTTAGCACGCCTGTTAGTCGTCTTGAATTGTGTGAACATATTCCAGGTATCCCGAGTACCAAAACTGGACTATGCTCATAACTCAGTGCAAACAGCGCCCTGCGGCGATTGCACGCCCTATCATACAGGCAAAACAACAATGACTACCGACACGGTAACTTCATTTAGCGAACTCGCGCTGAATAAATCCCTATTAACAGCGCTTGACGAAGTGGGCTATGAAACCCCCTCCGCCATTCAGGCCGCCACGATTCCTTTATTATTAGATCGCAGAGACATTATCGGTCAGGCGCAAACCGGCACGGGTAAAACCGCCGCATTTGCACTACCGCTGATTTCCAATATCGACTTAAAACAGAAAGAGCCTTCTGTTTTAGTGCTGGCCCCAACCCGTGAGCTGGCCATCCAGGTAGCGGAAGCCTTCCAGAAATATGCCAAACACATGAAAGGCTTTCATGTGTTACCGGTCTACGGCGGACAGGATTTTCGTGGACAGATCAGCGCACTGAAACGGGGTGTGCATGTAATTGTTGGCACCCCGGGCCGCGTGATGGATCACATGCGCCGCGGCACATTGAAACTCGATAATTTAAAAGCACTAGTGCTCGACGAAGCCGATGAAATGCTGCGCATGGGCTTCATTGATGATGTGGAATGGGTCCTGGAACAAACCCCCAGTACACGCCAGATCGCGCTGTTTTCCGCCACCATGCCACAACAGATTCGTCGTATTGCTACCAAATATTTAACGGACCCGGAAGAGGTCACCATTAAGCAGAAAACCGCAACGGCGAGCACCATTCGCCAGCGTTTCTGGCCGGTCAGCGGTGTACATAAACTCGATGCACTCACCCGTATTTTAGAAGCCGAAGAATTTGATGCGATGATTATTTTCGTGCGCACCAAAAACTCTACCGTTGAGCTAGCAGATAAACTCGAAGCCCGTGGCTATGCCGCCGCCGCTATTAATGGCGACATTCAGCAGAATCAACGTGAGCGCTCGGTGCAAAATTTAAAAAATGGCAAGCTGGATATTTTAGTGGCCACTGACGTGGCGGCCCGTGGTTTAGATGTGCCGCGCATTAGTCATGTGGTGAATTATGATATTCCCCACGACACTGAATCTTACATTCATCGAATTGGTCGCACCGGCCGTGCCGGGCGCGAAGGCGATGCAATATTATTTGTCGCACCCCGGGAAAAACGCTTATTAAGCGCGATTGAAAGAGCCACTAAAAAGCCCATCGAAATGATGGAGCTGCCATCCACTGAAATCATTAATGTACAGCGCATTGAAAAATTCAAACAGCGTATTACCGATACCCTGGAATCTCAGAAGCTCGACATGTTTTATAAAATGATTGAGGAATATGAGCAGGAGCACGAAACGCCTGCATTAAATATTGCTGCTGCGCTGGCACACTTATTACAGGGCCAGTCGCCATTTCTGCTGCAAAATAAACCACAGAAGAAAATGGATAAAAACTGGAAGGACAATAGCGCCAGCTCAGACTCAAAACCTTCCCGCCGTGAGCGCGAACGCAGCCGCGGCCGCGACGGAGCGAACAGCCGGGATGGCAGCCGGGATGACAGTCGCAACAACCGGGGCGACAGAAAGGACAAAGGACGCGATCGCTCAAGCAGTGACCGCCCACCCGCAGAAGACATGGCAAGTTACCGTATTGAAGTGGGCAATGATCACGATGTTAAACCCGGCAATATTGTCGGCGCTATTGCCAATGAAGCTGGTCTTGACAGCAAAAACATCGGCCACATAAAAATTTACGATGATTACAGTCTGGTCGATTTGCCCGATGGTATGCCAAAAGAGGTGTTCAATGAGCTGAAAAAAGTCTGGGTTTCCGGGCAGCAGTTAAAAATTTCGCGGCTGGTATCCGGCACTGAAAAGCGCGAAGCCAAAACGGACAAGAAAAAATCCAAGAACCGTAAACGCGATAAGAAAAATATTGGTAAACGAAAAGCGCCTAAAAAATCAGACTAATAGTTTCTATTAAAGCAGGGCAAGCTGCACTTAAAATATGTCCTGTGCTAAATTAAAATCAACCGTTTTCTGCACTGCGAAGGAACGCACTGCAGATACATGTATTGATAAATTTGCATCAATGCTCATTTATTCGAGAAATATAGTTATTTTCACTTAACCCCTCATCAACAATCTTTCCCCGTTTCACCTCCGCATCATGTTATAATGAACAGCATTTTTCGATGCGACCTTAATTTACAACATGAAATTCAACAAAAGTTTTGACACCCCTAATTCAATTCCGGACGAAGCCATCCGCAATGCGGTTACGCAAATGGAGCATGGCATGCTCTATCGCTATGGCCACAATAGTGACGAATTTAGCGAAGTTTCCAAACTCGAAGCTGCATTCGGGCAATATACCGGGCACAAATATGTGGTTGCGGTTAACTCCTGCGGCAGCGCCATGTTTATTGCCTTAAAGGCAATGGGTGTGCAGCCTGGGGACGGGGTTTTTACCAATGCCTTCACCTTTACCGCGGTGCCCAGCAGCATTGTTCACGCAAATGCTACGCCGGTATATATAGAGTGTAATGACCAATATGTGATTGATCTAGCTCACTTTGAACAGCAAATTAAAGCAAATCCAGAGGTTAACTATTTTATTTTGTCCCATATGCGCGGACATATTGCTGAGCTGGATAAGATTCAACAGCTATGTGATAAATACAATATTCGCCTCATAGAAGATTGCGCCCACGGCCTGGGCAAGCGCTGGAATGCACAGGATACTGACAAAAGCCATTTTGTCGGCCACCACTGTGAAATAGCCTGTTACAGTACCCAAAGCCATAAAATGCTGAATTCCGGTGAAGGTGGTTTTATCGCCACCAATGATGAACAACTCGCCGCATACTGCATACTGGCTGCAGGCTCCTATGAGGGTTTATATAAAAAACACCTCGCCCGTCCAATGGACGACAGCCTGTTTGAATCACTGAAATTTTCTGTACCCAACTTCAGCCTACGTATGAATAATTTAACCGCCGCTATTCTGCGCCCACAGGTTGAGCTAATTGATGAGCGTATCGCGGCTTACAAAGAAAAATACCACCGTTTGATTTCTATTCTTTCAGACATTCTTCATATCCATATTCCCGAACCCGTGGATAATGCGGAAAATGTGGGTGATAGCCTGCAATTTAATCTGCCGGGTCTGGATGAAACCGAACTAAGCCACTTTATTGCGGGGGCGGCTGAAAAAGGCGTCATCATTCAGGTGTTTGGCCTCAATAACAATGCCCGTGATTTTCGTAACTGGGAGTATTCCTTTACTGAAACCCCCACCTGCGATAAAACTGCTGAGCTGATTAACTATGCCTGCGACCTGCGCCTGCCCATGAGTTTTACGCTTGATGATATAGAGTTAATTGGCGAGATCATTACCGAGGTGATGGACAATCTGGGGCTGAATGAAAAATTAGCACGCAGAATCAACCAGGGGTAATGGGCCGTGTTAATAAACCCGAATGAATAAGCCCGGATAAATAAGCTCGAATTAATAAGCCCGAATAAATAAGCCGATAAATAAACCCGGGATAACCGGCCTTTAGCAGAGCATCCTCCGCTAAAGGTCCGACAACAAAAAAGGCCAGCTCCTCAGAGCTGGCCTTTTAGCATCATATCACGAAGGATATGATGCGCATTTAATCTGATTAAATCAGAATTAAACCGCTACGATGTTCTCAGCTTGAGGACCTTTCTGACCTTGAGTTACAGTGAACTCAACTTTCTGACCTTCAGTTAAAGTTTTGAAACCTGAACCCTGGATCGCGCTGAAGTGAGCAAAAACGTCAGGGCCGTTTTCCTGCTCGATAAAACCAAAACCTTTAGATTCGTTGAACCATTTAACAGTACCAGTAGTAGTAGACATATTTTCTATCCTATTTTTTCAAAAGTAATTAATGTCTCATGACAAATAAAGTTGTCCCGAGACGGGTTGTGCTGGAAGTGTTTACATATGAGAACAGGACGGAGTACTACAGTTGGAACTTCGAAATGTGGTGTGCATAAGTATTCAAGGCACTTTCTAGCTAAGTGGATTATATACCCGTTACACCCTTAGTCAACGAATTAGACCATTAATATTGGACTAAATAAGACGGATTGCAGAAAATTTGTACTTATTAGCTATCTAATGATTGAGTTTCACCGGTTTGACTGAAAAATGCCTTCACTTTCTCAAAAAATGAAACTTCAGGTTGTATATTATGGAGAGGTTTTTTATGGTCTGTCGAAAGTTTATTTTTATGCGTCTTTCTATACGCTTTTAATTCTTCCTGGCGACGCTCATAACTTTCATTTGCGCGGTGCACCATGCTGCTATAATCCGATGACGACATATCACCGGTTAAGCTATCAACATTACTGCTTAACAGGGGGTTTGTACTGCCGCCTTTGGGTGAACTACACATGATATTTCTCCATAAAATACAAAGTAATTATATCTATAAAAACTCACTTATTACGCAAATAGACCCTATTTATAACGAAGAGTTGCACAATAATAGATCATTATTCGGTTTTTATAAAAAAATATAATGACTACCAATAATATTAATTAATGACTAGTACGATATTAGCGGACTTACTATTGATCTTTCATCAAAATAATATTTACATCACTACTGTCCCGTTAAGAAAATTGAATGTGACCTAAAATCGTCGTGTGTCACATTTTTATTGGTTTTTATTTATTAACGACATGAAATTAGAGAAACAAAATAATAACAGATAATAATTTAAACCGTCATCCCCGAATGCTTGTGTCGGGGATCCAGCGGCCTTATGTACTGTAAAGACACTGGATTCCCGACACAAGCATTCGGGAATGACGACACTCTTTAAGTTAACGGGACAGTAGTGTATTTACATATAAAAATAAAAATAAAAATCATTATTGCCTGGAGCACGAAAGTGTTATCGAAAAAATTATTATTAAATATGTTGTAAATTATTTACATCTTCACAAAGACAAACGCATAATCAACATTAAGTACTCAACTAAATTCTATCGATATTTATCATAGTTGTACTTCTCATAATCAATCTTTAACTGCAGACCTATATACAACTTTTTCAAATTAATTATGCCAGGTAAAATGCTCATAAACCCCCGCCCAGTACATACCAAATGCACTGGCAAACAAAAGCTCCTCGACAGGCATAAAAGCGATAAACAAGCCACTCAAAGCATCCAGATTCCACACACGTTCAATATAGCCGGGTGCGGTAATCTCCAGCCCGAAAAGAAAGACACTGTAGTACAGCAGAAATAATACGCCACCTATCCAGGTTTTTTTCTTTAAATCAGGCCGACACAGAATATTTGCCACCGCACCGATGAACATCGCCAGAATACCTGGATAAATAGGATTCCAGTCGAATAAAAAATAAACAACGGGAAAGCTCACAAAAGGTGCTGAAAGAGCTTTGTAGTGATGTCGATGTAATGGTTTTAATTGTTCTACATCATCCACAGACTGGAACTGACGTTTCGTGATTAAATTATAAAGTACACAACCAATACCGCCGATACCAAAACAGAATATGAGACTTTCAATATCAAAGCCGGTGTTGATAGCAAGATCAAACAGACTGGGTGGAGACCAGTACTCGGGTACAAACAGGGGTTCAGTCAGGCCCAGGGGCATGGTAAACAGACTGGCCCATAACATCGCATGACGATACTGGGGATATAAGCCATACATCACCCCCCAGGGCAGTAAAAAGGCACTTGACCAGAATAACCAGATATATTGTTCAGATAACATATTTTATTATGGCTTTTTTTATTACAAACAACCATACAGATATTCCGTCATGCGAGTAAAGGGATAAGGTGCACCGACATCACCGCAGGCAAAAAATATTCACTGGACGAATAAAGCGCCACAATAACCGCAATACAAAACCCAGAATAATAATTATTGGGAGTTTTTTTTAAACATTAGATTTACTATCCAGATACTGATCAGGATCATCCTCAAAACGTTGCTGACAACGGTGCGAACAAAACACATACGTGTTGTCACAATGTTCTGTTTTTATTTTGCTGCTCCATGCATCTACACGCATACCGCATACCGGGTCTTGGACCCAGGTATGTGCTTCGCTTTTACGATCACGTAATTCACCGTCTTCTAGCCAGAGCAATCGATCCGCCACATCTTCAATACGATTATCATGGGTAACCAGAATAACTGTGCAGGCTTCATCTCTGACAATATCATGCAGTATCATCATTACTTCCTGACCTTTTTCAGAATCTAGATTACCCGTGGGTTCATCGGCAAGAATCAGCGGCGGTTGATTAATGAGCGCACGGGCAATGGCGACCCGTTGTTTTTCGCCACCCGATAAAGTCGGTGGCAGTGCTTTACGACGATGACTTAAATCCAGTTTATCCAGTAATTTCCGACAACGAGAACGCGCACTATTCATACCCCCGGGCATCAAACTGGCGGGCAAAAGAATATTTTCTTCTACGCTCAGAGCGTCGAGCAAATTAAATGCCTGAAAAATAAAACCGATATTTTTTGCGCGGATAGCGGGTAATCGATTTTCACCCATGCTGGTTATATCCATAGCGTTTAAAAAAATTCGCCCGGACGTGGGTTTTAACAAAGTACCTAGCATAGATAACAGGGTGGTTTTACCTGAGCCTGAAGGCCCCATGATTAACACCAGCTCACCCTTATGAATATCGAGTGAAACATTGTTAACTGCACGCACCAGGGCATCACCACTGCCGAAGTGTTTATACAATTTTTCTATTTTTAAAATAATTTCATTACTCATGTGTTAGCTTATCCATGAAACACACTAACGGGATCAACTTTAGCAACCTGTCGTGCGGGCCATAAGGCGGCAAGTGACGCTACGAAAAATGCGCTAACCGCCAGAATTATTAACGCATTTATGGTAATTTTCAGTGAAATTTCCGGTGCCAGTATGGTTACAAGCGGAAACAATAACCATGCAAATAAAACCGCCAGCATAAAACCAAAAAAGGTAAGTAACATTGCCTGCATTAGCACACCGGTATAAATATGTCTGTTTTTAAAACCCATCGCTTTTGCTATAGCAAGCTCACGTTTTTTACGGCTAACAAATGAATGACTGGTAAACGCCACAATAACCAGTGCCAGTCCGGAACCTATAAAGGTCATCAATGCAATAATTTCCACACCCATTTGCATCGCTACATGATGATCATTTTCAATAAATACTTTCTGCGGCAGGGCGCTTACCTTGTCCAGCTCGTTATAAATACGCTGGGCTAACTGACCAGTATCTACGCCTTCATTTGCCCTGACCATAACATAGCTAATACTACCCTCTGCTGACATAATATCGGCCAGGTCATTATAATTTATAAAAACAATCGAATTGGCCATGGAAAATGTTCCCGATGACAAACCGACAATTGTAAAGGTATCATCAACAATCTGCATACTGTCACCAATATTCAAACCGGTTAATCGTGACAACACATCGGGTATAACCACTTCACCTCTGTTTGGTATACGCTTACCACTGTGCATATCCCATGGCCCACTGTATTGTGCTGCTTTCGTTAACCCCACAATGTAGGTAAACCATGGGCGGCCACCTGCATTAATAACTGCATTTAAATACAGTATAGACTCGGTCGTCTTTACACCTTCTATTGAACGTATACGATCTTCTTTCCAGTCCCAGAGCTGTGACACTGCCATATGCATATTAGCCACGCCTTTTTGCATCACCCATACATCGGCATTAACCTGTTTTGGATAGGCCGTAATACGATCGGATTCCCCGGCAAAAATTGCAATAAAAAAAATAACCAGCAGAAAAGCAAAAGCTACACCGATACAGCTAGCGACCAGTCCCAGGCCTTCTGAAAAAAGTGATTTAATGCTCCAGCGAATCATTTTAATTCCTCAATGCTGTTACAGGGTCCAGTCTAGCCACCGTTCTTAAGGATAACAAAGCACCCAACAGTGCAAATAATAAAGACGCAAAAACAGTGCGCATCATGGGGCCGAATTCACTGCTTAAAATTAGATAAACCGGTGCCACTTCCTCAATCAGTAATGAGAGAAAGTAAGCAAACACATTTGCAATGGGCAGGGCTATCAATGTCACAATGACGGTTTCCAGTATGACGCCAGCAGCCAGTTTTGATAAGGTAAATCCCATCGCTTTAAAAACCGCTAACTCATGTTTTCTATTCTGGATGCTGGAAAACATAATGAGGCTGATAACTAAAACGCAAATCACATAGGCAATAATAATAAGCAGCTGAAATACAGCGCCCAGCATTGTGCGACTCATTTGCACATCATTCTCTGCAATTGTTTCAGGCAAATAAGCATCAACATCAGGTAAATGTTTTTCAATTTCGGCAACGATTAAACTACCATCATAGCCTTGCTCAATTTCAACCAGCAAAAAACTCAATAAAGGCAACGTACTTAAATCACCAACAATATCAGACTCAAAATACAAATCTATCAGGTCTTCATATGTAGCAAAAGCAAAGGGCATAAAAAAAGCCGCGGTGTTTTTTGAAATGCCAACAACCCTGAATTTATAATCCGCAACTATAAAGTCATCACCTGGTTTCAGCCCATAAATAACGGACAATGATTTATCGAGAATGATTTCTCTGTTGCCCTTTATAGCCCTGCCTTTTTCAATAACATCTGGCCCACCCAGGGTGTCATAAACAAAAATAAAAACCGGTGTTCTCCGGTTGTCCCTGTTATATATAATTGGCAGACTGGTTACCGGATGCGCATTAACAACGCCGTCAATTTCTTCTACTTGAAGCCGACTTAATTGCGGCAAAACAGAACGACTGGCAATCATATTTGAGATGCCCGCCTGGGTTACAATGACATCAGCACCCCGGCTGACAATAACGTGTCGTATCTGGTGATAAATACCTTCTCTAAAACCTTCCAGTACAAGCACCACAGTAATAACGGATGCAACCGCAATAACCATAAACAGGATACGTATGGGTTCTGATCTGAAACGTTTTATGGTTAACTTAAAAAGCATTTATTATAATCAGGAATAAGTTACTGAAAATCAGTATCCCACAGAAGGGACAACGTCTAAAGGTTATGGGCTTATTTGACAGGGAGCAGGGCCGCTGCTGAAAAAGCAGCATGTTAATCATAGTAACCAGTGTCCAGGGCTGCTTCATAACCTTTTTAAGTCCTGCCGTTCCTGCACTGCGCTGTGCTACATGATGAACGATTAAGATATCTAAATAGCGGGCCATCCACTGGTGATTTATCAATAGCCTGATAAACATAATCTGCAGCAGATGAGCGATGTTTTTTTGCTCCATCCGTATTTGAGGGTCATCTTGAAACGCTGTTGAATTCATCTTTCTGGCCGCTTTAATCACATCTATTTTATTAACAATCCGCGGATCAAAGATGCGCGTCAGTGGCATCAGGTCATGATTATTGGGACCTTCAACATAAAAAAACATCGGTAATCCCCTCTAAAGAAAACACATAAAAACTTTTCTTTCATAAATTCACAAACCCGAGTTCCTGGCATCTATTAACAGTTCAGGCACTCGCGTAATTCCTGCTCAGATGGCTGTCGGCGAAATTTCACTTCGCCATCAACGACTAAATTAGGTGAATGCCTTATGTCCAGTTTCTTCACCAGTTCAGGTTCATCTTCTGCATAATATAATTTGTACTCTACTCCCAGGTCTTTAAGCTCTCTGGAAAGGTTGTTACAGTGACTACAATTTTTTGTTGCAATAATCATGACATCCATATTATTTCCCCTATTATTTATTACGACTTTAAATACTTGTTATTTTCATTCGCCAGTCACACTCTGACGACTTAGAAAAAAGTTATACCGCGGCACCCAGATCAGTGAAAAACACCAGCCATAGCCATAAGGGCACCACAACCAAAACACATCATTAAATAAAACATAACTGCGAAAAATAAAAGTGACATTAAACCTTCCATTATTCTCTCCTTGTATAACGCCTTCAGCTGTTAGACAATTTATCTTTCTGTTATATCGCCTACTTAAAAAAACATCTCGTTTAATTCAAGCCTTATCCTCAACCAGTTCACGAGAGCTTATTTGATACAAAAATTCCACCGGCAAAACAGCAACCATACCGTCACCTTCCTGGCCAGTATGTGCAGCATCCATAATGCCTTCAGTTATTTCCTGGGCGCGTTCCGCACTAACAAACACCTCTATTCGTGATTGTTCAGAAGTCCAGTCGCTGTGAAAAAAATTAGGCGCTTCACCATAACCTTTAACTTTGCTGACACTGATACCTGGCACGCATAGCTTTTTCAATTTTTCTTCAACCGCTTCCAGTTTGGCCGGATTAATAATGGCCGTGATTTTTTTGTAATTCATAATGTCTCCTTTGCTTCATTCAGGTGATAATTAAACACTCATAAAACCGTACTTTATTTTTCAAGCTCATTTTTTCTGCGCTGAAATTCCACCTCATCAATCTCACCCCGCGCATAACGATCCCTTAGTACCTCAATCGCACTTTTATCATTTTTAATAACGCCAGGTTTAATGTTACCGGTTTCTGAAAAAACAATCGCCTTCACTATAAAAACAATCACAACGATTAAAACTATCCAGATAAGCCACATAAAACCGCCTCCAAAAAATAATGCCCCGTCATGGCCCTGCATAATTCTCTCCTGTAAACATTATTAAAGTTTAGTGTTACGCAAACGCAATGCATTAGTGATAACCGATACCGAACTAAAACTCATTGCCGCTGCAGCTATAATGGGTGATAACAAAATACCAAAGAAAGGATACAAAACCCCCGCCGCTACTGGCACCCCTGCTGAGTTATAAATGAACGCAAAAAATAAATTCTGCCGAATATTTCGCATTGTCGCATGACTTAATCTGCGCGCCCGCACAATGCCGGTTAAATCACCTTTAACCAGCGTCACTCCAGCACTTTCCATTGCAACATCAGTGCCCGTGCCCATCGCAATTCCTACCTGCGCCTGGGCCAGTGCCGGTGCATCATTTATTCCATCACCGGCCATTGCAACAATGTGACCTTCTGCCTGTAATTTTTTCACCACATCGGCTTTTTGCTCGGGTAGCACTTCCGCCTGCAACTGATCAATGTTTAATTTTTTCGCTACTGCCTGCGCAGTAATTTTACTGTCACCGGTTAGCATCACCACATTAATACCTTCGGCGTGCAAATCAGCAATGGCCTGCGCGGTGGTTTCTTTTATCGGGTCAGCCACGCCCACTAACCCTGCAGCTTTACCATCTATGCCAATTAGCATGACAGTTTGACCTTCGGCCCGATATTGATCAGCCTGCGCGGATAATTCTTCGGCTTTTATATTTTGTGCCTGTAATAAGCCCAAATTGCCCAGCGCCACTTTATGCCCATCAATCTGACCCGTTACGCCTTTACCGGTAATGGACTGAAAATCTTCTACCCCTAAAAAATCAATATTTTTTTCCTGTGCGCCTCTTACAATCGCTTCCGCTAGCGGATGTTCAGATGCCCGTTCCAGACTGGCCACTAGCGCGAGTATTTCTTGCTCTGAAAATTCACCGCTTGAAATCACCGACATCAGTTTTGGTTTGCCTTCAGTTAAGGTGCCCGTTTTATCCACCACCAGCGTATCTATTTTTTCCAGGGTTTCCAGCGCTTCCGCATTTTTAATTAATACACCTTCGGTTGCACCACGACCAGTGCCCACCATAATAGAAATTGGCGTTGCCAGACCCAATGCGCAGGGGCAGGCAATAATTAACACCGCCACCGCATTAATAATTGCATATGCAAGCCTCGGCTCCGGCCCCCACACGCCCCAGACAATGGCAGTTAAAATGGCGATAGCAACTACAATGGGTACAAATATTCCGGCAACACTGTCCGCCATTTTCTGTATTGGTGCCCGGGATCTTTGTGCTTCTGCCACCATATTTATTATTTGCGACAAGAGCGTGTCACCGCCAATTTTTTCCGCACGCATTAACAGGCTACCGGTGCCATTTAAGGTTGCACCAATTAATTTTTCGCCGGCCACTTTTTCTATTGCCAGTGGTTCACCGGTGACCATTGATTCATCCACATTACTCGCACCTTCGGTAACCTCTCCATCAACCGGAATTTTTTCACCGGGACGAATGCGTAAAATATCACCCACCAGCACCTGCTGTAACGGCACATCTTTTTCTTCGCCATCGGCAGTAACCAGGCGCGCGGTATTGGGTGCCAGCCCGAGTAACATTTGAATCGCCGCGTTAGTGCGTGAACGAGCACGCAGCTCCAGCACCTGACCTAATAAAACCAGCGCAGTAATTACCGCGGCAGCTTCAAAATAAACATGCACCAGGCCTTCCTCAGATTGCATCACCTGAGGAAAAATATGCGGGAATAATAATGCAATCATGCTATACACCCAGGCGACAGATACCCCCAGCCCAATCAGGGTGAACATATTTAAATTCCAGGTTTTTACAGACTGAACGGCGCGCACATAAAAGGGCCATCCACCCCATAACACGACGGGTGTTGCTAATGCAAACTCCGTCCATTGCACGCTTTGCATTGAAAGACCTGTGGGTAACAACGAAGGAAAGATATCCGCCACCATTGCCAGTAAAAAGACCGGCACGGACAACACGCTACTCAACCAGAAGCGTCGGCTCATATCATCGAGCTCTGTAGTGTCCTCTTCTGCGGTGACCGTCATGGCTTCTAGCGCCATACCACACTTTGGACAACTGCCAGGTTCATCACGAATAATTTCCGGGTGCATCGGGCAGGTATACTGGGTTTTTGCAACCGGCACACCCATCGCCTCTAAAGCCATCCCGCATTTGGGACAACTGCCGGGATGATCCTCAACAATTTCCGGATGCATTGGGCAGGTAAACTGAACCAGACCAACATCTAAATCACAACTGCCATCTGCGCATTCAGTGGAGTGTTCCTGTGGGTGAATGTATTGTTCTGGATTTTTTTTGAATTTTTGCAAACAGTTATCACTGCAAAAATAGTAATGCTGGTTTTCTATTTCAATATGCTGCTCACTGGTTTCGTCGACATCCATTCCACAAACCGGATCTTTTAACGACGCTGAATGAGTAAATTGCGTCGGCGCTGCTATAAATTTCTGTAAGCAGTGATCACTACAAAAAATATATTCAGCATCCTGATAATGATGTTTGAATTCTGAATCATCATCTACCTGCATTCCACATACCGGATCCAGCGCCATTTTTATATCCTCATTTTTGATTTTATTAAAATATCATGAGCCCTGTAACCTGAGACATACTTTAACATCGAAAAGTGCTGGTGCACGGCGCACCAAACAAAATCAAAGGCAATATCAAAAGCCTTTTTTACTTTAGATAACCGCTAAACCACGTTTATATTCAACCTGAACCTTGCTAACAGCAAACTTTATACCCAAATGAACAAGTTTTTTCTCTATTATCAGTAGGTTAGCTTTATTTTTTCCTCATGAAGAGAAATTGATCTATGTCAATGCGTTAATGAATTCTAATATTATAATGATCGTCAACTTGTTTAGCGGTAATTTTTTACATCAGTTTTTTATGTTAACCCTGCTTCGAAAATTAACTTATTTAGTACTGACACTGGCCATCGTCAATACTTCTGTTCAGTCTCTCTACGCCTCATCCCATCATTGCGATGAAACTGAGATGGCAGCACAGGATACCAATAGCCACTGCCAGTCTCAAAAAACAAAAGACGCCTGTTCTTGCGATAATTGCAAATGCGATATATGCATTACTTTACAGGCCAATATTCAATCAACACCGCAACCGGTTTCTCACTATCTTGTTATTGCCGATATGAAGGTAACACTCATATTATCCCAGTATACCCAGCGCTTCAACAATCCCCTGTTAAGGCCGCCGATTGCCTGATTTCCAGGCGTGTTGAGCAATAATTTTTAACTGCTCGGCTTAAGGTGACTCCTGCATTTCTATCCTTTAAATAGCGATGTATACCTGATCAGTATGGTCAGCTCAGCCCGCCCTAGTATTTCCAGAAATAACCTTTATCCACATAACTTAAACTACTAAGGAGAATACGAATGAGTATTTCCAAACGCGCACTGACAAAGACAGTATTGTCAATAGCAATTGCCAGCGCATTGCCCGCACAACTGTTAGCCGCGGGTTCATCCAGCGAAGAAATTGAAGCCCTTTGGCAAACGGTAGAACAACTGCAACAACAGGTTGCACAAGCCGAAGAATGGAAATCACCTAATACCTTAATCCATATGGCGGGTTATGCGGATGTTAATTATGTTAACACCGATGCGGGTAGCAATTTTTCTACCGGCACCTTTGCACCTATTTTTCACTATCAGTATAAAGACAAAGTGATGCTTGAAGCGGAAATCGCCTTCACGGTCAATGAAATGGGTGAAACATCCGCTGAGATGGAATACTTCACTATCGATTACTTTATGACCGATTATGCCATCATTGTAATGGGACGATTTTTAAGCCCACTCGGCCAGTTCCGTCAGAACATACATCCCTCATGGATTAACAAACTCCCGTCAGCACCTCAGGGCTTTGGCCACGGTGGCGCAGCTCCACTTGCTGATGTCGGTATACAGGTACGCGGTGGGTTCAAAATGGGTTCTGCCATTAATGCCAACTACGCTGTCTATACCGGTAATGGTGTAGCCGGTGAAGTAGATGCTAATGAATTAGAAGAAGCCCATTCGCCTGGTTTTAATGCTGATCTGGATGGGGCCAAAAACTACGGTGGCCGTTTTGGCCTGTATCTACCAGACAGTAAAGTTGATTTAGGGTTGTCATGGGCAACCGGTAAAGCCGCAGACATTGAAGATCTGCCAACGGACTTTACGATTAAACGCGATTGGGACTTTATTGGCGCAGATTTCACCTGGCACCTTGGCGGGCTTGATGTACGCGGAGAATATGTAAAACAATCTTATGGCGAACGTGCGGACGGCAGCAGTGAAGGTGCAGATTTTGATGCCACCTATGTTCAGGTTGCTTACCGGTTCCCGTCTACAAAATGGGAAGCAGTTGCTCGCACCAGTACTTATAACCAACCGGGCGATACTTTAGATCGCACAACAGCAGGCATTAACTACATCTTCACCGGCAATGTTATTGCAAAGGTGGCATATGAAGCTAACGATAATAATGCGAAAACTGCTGAAGATAAAATCCTCGTTCAAATGGCTTACGGATTCTAAGGAGACCTGTACATGAAAATTTTAAACAAACGTATTTACGCCTTAATGGCAACCACAGGTCTGCTGCTGATGAGCGCAAACGTTCAATCAGGTGAGTGGCCTCCTACCGGTGACGCATCTAAGGGTGCCAAAGCCTGGTCTGATAACTGCGGCCGCTGCCACAATATTCGCGATGGCAAAGAGCTACGCGACGACCAGTGGATTGGCACAGTAATGCACATGCGTGTTCGGGCTGGACTGACAGGCCAGGATACCCGTGATATTTTGAGCTTTTTACAGGCATCTAATAACACGCCGGTTAAACGCATTTCACGCACCAAATCCAGAGTCAGCACTGAAGCCACTGCAGGTTTAACCGGTAAAGATGTTTACACACAAACCTGTATTGCCTGCCATGGTGATGACGGTAAAGGCGTAGTTCCCGGCGCACCTGATTTTACGGATAACCAGGGTCCCCTCAACAAAACCGATGAGGAGCTAATGAATAGCTTAATCAACGGTTTTCAAAGCCCCGGCTCACCAATGGCAATGCCAGCAAAAGGTGGCAATAGCGCTTTAACAATAGGTGATCTGAAAAATGTATTAGAGTATTTAAAAAGTACGTTCTAATTTTCATATCTGATTTTCACTGCGTACATTGCGTACATAAAATCACGCTGGATTTCTCAGCGTGATTTTTTATTGACACCCGCTAAAAACATCATGAAATCAAAGTGCTGACGACAAATGTATTTGTTAATTTATATCGATCACTCAAAATCCATTAAGAATAGAATTACGCTCAAGAAAAACATATTAACCGGCGTTAAGCGAATTATACTCAGAAAATCAACTTATTTATTGTTGATACCGCCCCGCTTTAATCCGTCAAAGACAAGTTCTCCTGCAAAAACTGTGGATAGTCTTCTGAACTTAAAAAATGCGTGCCATCACAATTAAATTGCAGCCGAATCGCATCCTGAATAATACTGACACTAAGGTTACGCAAATAGAAGCTTTTAATATTTCTCAAAACTCTCAGCTGCGTCATTACCATACTAATATTTTTTTGATCAACCGGCTGCCAGTCATCATTTAGTTTTGTGAATGTATTTTTCATAAATAAAGGTAACTCACTGAACACCGTATCATCGGACACAAAGCTTAACATGCGTTTTATAAACTGTGATTTTTCCTCGTATGGTATTTTTAAAAAATGACGATCTATATAAGCTTTATTAATTAATTTATTTACCGTATGTATTTTTTCATTAAAAGGATTAAACACCGATCGGGTTCTAACCTCTCCGCTGTTAAAGTTCAAAAACAATTTATAAATGCAACGGTTAATCAACAGGTCTTCTAAAACCGGCTCTAACTGGGGCAATAGCTTATCCACAATGCTTTCGTAGCGCTCTCGAAAAAAAGCAGACTCTCTTATCGACGGATCACCTTTAATACTAATATGAAGTTTTTTACCATTAATACCGGTAGCATGAGTCAGGCTTTCTATTAATAATAATTCTTCATTTCTTTTTGCCAGAACGGCTTTAAATTTATCCGCCAGTTGCGGATATGATTCAACCACATTTAAAAACTTATCTTTATCAATACCCAATAACACTGTATTTTCACAGGCCATTGCAGATGCGGTTCGTCTGTCATGGTTAAAAATAGCCATTTCTCCAAAGTAATCATCCTTGCCCAGAATACAAATTGGCTCATCCCGACCACATTTATCAACAAAAATTGAGATATGCCCGGAATCTATAAGATAAAAATAATCAACCTCGTCCCCTTCAGCAAAGACCAGCTCATCTTTCTTATATTTTTTAATCTGTGAATGCGATTGTATTTCATAAGATTCAGCATCAGATAAACCCTGAAAAAATGAATATGCCCTGTTCATTTGACTATTCCATAAATAATAAAATGGGGCCTACTATAACCCTGATGCAATCCTTAATTATGTAAGACCTATCACATATTCACACTGATACAATGCGCACTGCATCAAGGTTTGCATGGTCTGACTCAAAGCCTGAGAACCTCATCAAATAAACACAGTTCGCACTTAATGCAATATAATTAATGACTGCTATTTTTTGACAACCAGAACCACCAGACAATCAAAAAGATCAGGCCTACACCCAGTAAATTCACCAATAACATCATTTCATTTCTCCCGCCTGACTGGTTTTAATATAACGCAAACGATTTGCATTGGTGACTACCGTTACAGAAGACATGGCCATAGCAGCGCCTGCAATCATCGGATTTAATAACAGGCCCATTAGTGGGTACAGGGCACCCGCGGCAACGGGTATACCGATAGTGTTATAAATAAATGCCCCGAACAGGTTCTGCTTAATATTGCGCACCGTTGCACGGGAAATAATAATCGCATCCACAACCCCGTGCAGTGAGCCACGCATTAATGTTATGTCTGCACTTTCAATGGCCACATCCGTCCCGGTACCTATCGCAAAACCCACATCCGCCCCCGCTAATGCCGGTGCATCATTAATGCCATCACCCACCATGCCAACAATGGCTCCCTGCTGCTGCAACTGTTTAACTTTAGCGGCTTTTTCATCCGGCATCACTTCTGCAATCACTTCATCTATGCCCACAGATTTTGCTACCGCTTCTGCGGTTAGGCTATTATCACCGGTCAGCAATACCACTTTTAATCCCTGTTTTTGCATTTGATTAATCGCCGCTTTTGAATCTTCCTTAATCGGATCAGCAATCGTAATCACGCCACTGGACTTTCCATTCACGGCAAAGTAAACCGGTGTTTTAGCTTCAGCTGAACGCGCATTTATTTCATTCTGTAAACTTTCAACATTAATATTTTTTTGCTGCATTAACTTTTCATTACCCAGCAACACTTCTTTTCCATCAACAACAGCACTTACACCCTGACCCGCAATCGCCTGGAAATTTTCTACTTCAGTTAAGGTTAAATTTCTATTTTTCGCTTCAGCGACTACTGCTTCCGCCAGGGGGTGTTCGGACATCACCTCTAAACTCGCCGCCAGCATTAAACATTCTTCATCCGACGTATGGGGTAAAGATTTAATATCGGTTACAGAGGGCCGACCCTGAGTTACCGTGCCGGTTTTATCCAGCACGATCACATTCAATTTTCCGGCCTGCTGAAGCGCATCGCCGTTGCGAATTAAAATACCCGACTCCGCCGCTTTACCCACGCCGACCATAATCGAAATCGGAGTAGCTAAACCCAACGCACAGGGGCAGGCAATAATTAACACCGTCATGGTTGTGACTAACGCATAAGTAAAACTCGGCGCTGGCCCGAAATTAAACCAGATTAAAAAACTCATCACCGCTAGAATTAACACCACCGGTACAAATATGGCTGCCACTTTATCCACCAGTTTACCTATCGCTGGTTTACTGGCCTGGGCTTGCCGTACCATATTAATAATTTGTGCCAGTACGGTATCTTTTCCAATACGGGTAGACACCAATAAAAATGCACCGGTTTTATTAATCGTGCCGGAAACAACGTCGTCACCGGTAGTTTTTTCTACCGCCATGGGTTCACCGGTCAGCATTGACTCATCAATAGTAGATAAACCTTCAATAATTTTTCCATCCACCGGAATTTTTTCCCCCGGTCGCACCCGAAGTGTCTCATTCAGCCCCACATCTTCAATGGGAATATCTATTTCTTTCCCATCGCGTAACACCCGCGCGGTTTTTGGTTGCAAGCCAATTAAACGTTTTATCGCCTGCGATGTTTTACCCCGCGCTTTACTTTCCAGTGCCGAGCCTAAATTGATAAGGGCGATAATGATCGCGGTGGCTTCAAAATAGACGTGCTGAACATTCTCTGGCAACCAGCTGGATAGCAACAATACACTCATGGAGAAAATCCAGGCGGTGCCGGTGCCCAATGCAATCAGGGTGTCCATGTTGGCATTATGTATTTTAACTGCTTTCCATGCGCCAACATAAAAATGCCTGCCAGAATAAAGCATTACTGCCAGCGTTAATAGACCTGTAATTAGCCAGAAAAATTTATCCGTGAGCGATTCAACGGGAGGCAGATAGCCCAGTAATCCTGCAATAAATAAAGGCAAGCCGACTAATCCAGCAAGCAGTGATTTTTTTAATGACTGTTGATAATAAAGTAAATCCAGCTGTTCTTTTTCTTCTATCTGCTGTGCATCACCAGCGGTGAGTTCGGCTGCTCCATAGCCCGCATCTTTTACCGCCTTTACCAGAGCATCTGCACTGACTTCGCCTGACACATTCGCGGTATGTTCCGCAAAATTGACCGCAGCAGTTTCAACTCCCTGCACACCATTCAGTGCATTTTCCACCCCTGCAACGCAACCCGCACAGCTCATTCCGGAAATAGATAAACGATAACGCTGATTCGACATTTTTTTGTCTCCGATAATTTAAATACTATGTATAATAATACCCCTGATGAGCCATTTAATTATTATATAATTACGGTTTTATTTTATAGAATAAACCATCACAACCGGTTCAAACACAATTTCAGGCTAAACATTCAATTATGTCATATATTCGCAGCAGCTTTTTTACCTACTTATTTTGTGGTTTAATTTTCTATACCCAGGCGGCTTACTCTCAGGATGAAATCACGGTCACCGTTTCAGATGATATCGACATAGCCATTGATATTTTTAAACCCCTGAATGAAAAAGCCGACAAGTATTTAATACTATGGCTTGCGCCGGAATATGGTCTTCGTCCAGGCCACCGGAGAATGGCGCAACTGTTAGCCAATCAGAATATTGAAGTCTGGCAAACGGATATTGTCGAATCTCTTTTTATGCCCCGGGGCTCAGGTTCTATTCGAAAACTTAGCGGCAAATACACCGCGGATATCATTGAGTACGCACACAAATCTACCGGCAAAAAAATTATTGTTGCGGGTGATTCCTATGCTGCAATTAATGCACTCATCGGTGCACATCAGTGGCAAAATCGAAAACATGATTCTGCTCATCTTATTGGCGCCATGCTTTTCACGCCTTCCAGTTATGCGTCTGTTCCACCACTGGGACTTGATCCGGAATTCATGCCGATTATGGATGCAACTAATATTCCATTAATAATTTATCAAACTAAAAACAGTCGCAATATTAATCAGTTTAAAACCGTGCTGGAAAAACTTCAGCAGCACAACAATCCGGTTTATGTCAAAATGATACCTGAGGTTATGAGTCTTTTTTACAGTGAGCAACCTGCGAACGCAATTAAAAAACAACGCAGTGCATTAGCGCCAAACATTAAAAAAATGCTAGCCGTTTTAGATAAACACAACACCCCTGACAGGCCACTGCCACTGGCACAAAACTCAAACATCGATAGTGGCATTGATATTTATTTAAAAAAATATAAAGGCACAAACCAGCCCCTGTCTATTAAACTGTTTGACGCCCATGACAGACCTTTTATAAAAACCGATTTTACTGGCAAGGTAACGGTAATTAATTTCTGGGCCACCTGGTGCCCACCCTGCGTTGAGGAAATACCGTCTTTAAATCGATTAAATGAAAAAATGCGAGGCAAGCCCTTCGATCTTATTTCTGTTAACTATGCGGAAGACAAACAAACTATTTTAAAATTTCTAAAGAAGGTAGATGTGGATTATCCAGTACTGCTTGATAACGATGGTCAGTTCGCAAAAAAATGGAATATTATAACCTATCCATCTACGTTTATCATTGATACCCATGGAAACATAATTTACGGCGTAAATGCCGCGATTGTCTGGGATGATCCGGAGTTTATAGAAATCATTAAATCGTTATTTTAAATACCCTAAACTTAAACAGTCTTAACTGATTTAGCTTTTTTGTTTTTTATAAACACTTAAACACAAATAAATGGAGATGAAAGATGTTTTTCTATATAAAAAAATAGTTTGTTAATTTTCATGGCCTTTGCATTAATGACACTGACCATATTAATGGTATTGGCCGCCAGCCCACTACAGGATAACTTAACAGGTAAATGGACTGGAATTGTTACGAATGATAAAGATGGTGATATTGCGGTTGACTTAACAATTAAACCCGATGCAGATAGCCAAAGCTCATATATTTATTCGTTACACTATGGCACGCCAAAATCATGCCGGCTAAAGACTGAAGAGCAATCTGTAGACGATAATATAATCGTTTTAAAATTTAAGGGTGCAAGCGATCTTAAATATTGCATGCAGCTATTTAAAGACAATGCAACATTAACAATCACCGTAAAAAAGGACAATAAATTAAATTTACTTATTGAGAGTCGGTTCGGGTTTAAACAAACCTCAACACTTAAAAAGAAATAGTTATTTGTTTTCGGCAGATAAATCTTAAAGTATAAATTATGGTGTAAACCCTGATTCCATTCAGAACAATCCAGCATTCACATAAGAGCCCTAAAGTCCGAATGACTCTATTTTAATATCTGTGAAAATTTAACTTCTAACTATCAGAAGCAGACTACAGGCCTGCTTCTGATTAATATAACAATATTTTTATTACGGAACAGGAAAAACAATTAACTGACTATTGCTGCTAATAAACAGGCTTCCTCCATCCGGACTGATCGTCATTTTAGTCCAGTCAGTCGGCGCATCAGAAATAACTGTACCACTTCCAATTTCAGCAAAACCATCAGCGCCGTCGCTGGTGGTTAAATCCAGCACATGTAACTTTCCACTGGAACTGATATATAAATAAGCCCGGCTTCCATCAGGTGACAAAGCATGGGAGACACGACTGGAAATCAAATCCAGACCATTTAACGGTGGCAATATTCCAAGCTGATTATAGTTCTCATCATACACATAAGCCTGATCATTTCGATAGTCTGACAGTATTACCCTGGAGCCACGACCATCCACACTCATATCCGTTAAACTCGATGTTAAGGTTGAAAATATTGTTAGTTGCTCGCTGCTGGCATCATAAGATGCCGCGGCTTTTTCTATGCTACTGATATCATGAGAAGGCAAAAATATTTTACTACCGTCACCGGATGCCATAACGAACAAGGATAGAAATGCTGGCCTGCAACCAGTTATCATTCGGTAGTACACTAATACCTGTGGGTCGATTTCTGAACCGCACTGAAACAGATTGAGGCTTTGTGTATCAGCTGTCGCCTCCCCCACATTCATTTCAAGCACAACATCCAGTGGTGACGTAATAATTTCATCAACGATGGTTAAGCTAACCGGTACATCTACAATATCGATTACATTCAGATTTGCCGTGCCGCTCACCACTCGTACCTTTGTACAATAGGTGCCTACACTCAGTGAAATCTACAGAAGCCTTAATATTGTGAGTCTATTTGTTCGTTTTTTATTCCATTCAATGCTCAAATTTTATTACAATGAGCCAAAAGTTAAATACACAACTATTTTCCTGTTTATCGTGATAACATCATTTTTTTAGACTTGCTTGCGATTTGGAATATCCCATGATTAAAAAAACAGCCTTATTAGCTTTTTTGTTGATAAACAGCACAATGCAGGCCAATGCTATTTCTCTCAGCACTGGCTCAGAAACGTTTAACGGCCTGTTACTCGAAGGTAGCAACTCACCTAATGTCGGGGTTATCTTTTTTCACGGTCGCGGACAAACCCCTAATGGCGATGTTGTTCGTCAGTTACGCCAGACATTAAACAATGACGGTTACACTACATTATCAATTGATAACCCGGTACCCGTGGGTGGCACAGGTTTCGGTAACTATTTAGCCAATGAAAGCTCAATTGAAAGCCAGGTGTTTTCTTATTTCAATTCAGCCGTCGACTCGCTGCTAGCAAGCAACAGTAATATAGATACGATTGTTATCGGTGGCTTTAGTCTCGGTTCACGCTTTGCCACCGCCACGGCGGCTGCCTGGGAGCAGGGTTTGCTTGAGATAGATTCAAATGTTTCACTGGGCGGCTTAATCGGTGTCGGCATGTACGGTAATATCGGCAGCACGCCGGCAACAACCCCCAATGATATAAATATTTATGACACTGTGAATAACCTGAGTTTAATTTCATCCGTTCCCGTACTGGATTTATACGGCGACCTGGACAGTAATGCAGCAAACTTTGCCACTGATCGTATGGCGGCATTTGGTGGCGACAATTTAAGTTATACCCAGCTTGCACTCGCCTGTCCAGATTTTGCTAACAACACATTTTACACCCGCAATCAGGGCGTTGCAGTTTCATATACAGAAAATCGCTGTCACCAGTTACGCAATGGTTTTTTAGATGCTAATAATGCCGCGAATAACATTAATCCCGATGTAACCTTACGCGGCTCCGCTGATGCACCTCTGGAATCTACCACCCGTCAGTGGATGAAAGACAATGTTCCGCTGACACCGGTTCCTGTGCCGGCTTCTCTGTGGTTATTTTTCTCGGGGCTGATCGGTTTAGTTGGTGTGGTTAAAAAGAAAAAGCATTTTGTCCGCTAATGAACGCAAAAAAACGCTAATTTATTTTTTGTGTACCTTCGGTACTCACTGTATAAAATACTTATTGATATTGCCAACTTCGAAGCAGACTACATTCATCTCAAAATAAGCCACTGGGTTCCCACCAGAAGCATGTGGGAATAACATTAATTATATTTTACTCAGTGAAATCCAAACAGTTAGTCCCACATCAATCAATAATTAAAGCCTCGATATTATTTGCGTTTTTTTGCGTTCATTAGCGGAGATTTTTTAAGTTTTTTATTAAGCAAACTAACTAATCAGCTCACTCAAATACTTACCCGTATGTGATTTTTTACGTTTACAAATTGTTTGTGGTTTTCCCTGGGCTACAACTTTACCACCGAGCTTTCCACCCTCAGGGCCAATATCAATCACCCAGTCAGCTTCCGCAATCACATCTAAGTTATGTTCAATCACAATCACTGAATTCCCAGCATCTACCAGGCGGTGCAGTACTCTTAATAATTTTTCCACATCCGCCATATGCAGTCCAACCGTGGGCTCATCTAATACGTAAAGGTTATGCTGCTGTGTCTTTGTATTGGCTTTAGCCAGTTCCGCAACCAGTTTAATGCGCTGAGCTTCGCCACCACTCAGTGTCGGACTTTGCTGCCCCAGTGTTAAATAACCCAACCCCACATCCTGCAACAATTGCAGCCCATGATGCACTGAGGGAATAGCTGAAAAATATTCGGTGGCTGTTTTTACATTCATCGTCAGTACTTCGCCGATATTCTTATTTTTAAATTTAACCGATAAAGTTTCATCATTAAAACGCAGACCATGGCAGACTTCGCACTCAACCCTGACATCCGGTAAAAAATTCATTTCAACTTTGCGCATGCCGTGACCGCCACAGGCCTCGCAACGTCCATCCCCAGCATTAAATGAAAAACGTCCGGGCTTGTAACCTTTTAGTCGCGCGTCCACCGTATCCGAAAATAATTTTCGAATTGTATCCCATATACCGATATAGGTTGCGGGACAGGATCGCGGTGTTTTTCCAATCGGTGTCTGATCGACTTCTAAAATTCGCTGAATATTTTTCCAGCCTTCAATTGACTGACAACCCTGCCAGTGTATTTTTTTTGCACGCCCGGCTTTTGATCGTTGATTATTTATCAGTGTTTTTAAATTCCCGTGCAGCACCGAACGTATCAGCGTGCTCTTACCACTGCCGCTCACGCCGGACACACACAGCAGTTTTCGAAGTGGTATGGTTACATCAATGTTTGCCAGGTTGTTTTTGTGTGCACCCATAATTTCAAGCGTGTCCGCTGGCCACTGTTTACGCTTTTCTGCATTGCGTAACGCTTGCATCGGGTGGCGCAATGGTTTTGCAATGAACTGTCCGGTTAATGATTTCTTATTTTTCATTAGCTGCTTTAATGTTCCTGCTGCAACTACTTCACCGCCTTCAACCCCTGCACCTGGCCCCATATCGATAACATAATCCGCTTCGCGAATGGTATCTTCATCATGCTCAACCACCAGCACCGTATTACCCTGTTGCTGTATCTGGCGCAGGGTTTCAATTAATCTGTGATTGTCGCGAGTGTGCAGACCAATGGTTGGCTCATCTAAAATGTAACACACGCCCTGCAGGTTTGAGCCCAACTGCGATGCCAGGCGTATACGCTGCGCTTCGCCACCACTGAGTGTGGGCGCAGAACGATCCAGGGATAAATAATTTAAACCCACGCGCTGTAAAAAAATTAAACGCCCACACATTTCAACTAACAGATCACGGGCAATTGCCAGCTCATATGATTTTAATTTTAATCTGGAAAACCATTTTTCTGCATCATCAACCGGCATAGCAGCAAGTTGCGCAATCGAGTGATTACGAAACCGCACCGCCAGTGCAGTTTTATTTAAACGTTGCCCCTCACAAACTTTACAACTTGCTGAATTATTCTCAGACTCCCCGCTATTCATCCACTCACTTTCTTCACCGCTTTGTTCTTCGTCAAAATCTTTAATCACTTCGCCGGTACCAAAACAGGATCCGCACCAGCCATGTTTTGAATTGTAGGAAAACAGTCGAGGATCCAGTTCATCAAAACCTTTCCCGCAGGACGGACAGGCACGCTCGGTTGAAAACAGAGCTTCAACTTTTTTACTCTTTGACTTAGTTTTTTGTGGCTCGACAATCACCACTCCATTGCCAATGTCCAGTGCCTGCTGCAGAAGGTTTTTTAGTTCTTTATCTTTGTTCGCCGCTACTTTAATTTTTCCCAAAGGCATTTCAATATTGTGTTCTTTATAACGCGCCAATTTTGGCCAGGGATCGGTTGCCACATATTCACCATCCACACGTAATTGTACACAGGATTTTTTAGCGGCCCACTTTGCCAGCTCATTATAAATGCCTTTTCGTGCGACAACCAAAGGCGCCAGTAACATCACTTCACAATTTGCATATTCTTTCTGTACCGATGCTAGAATCGCCTCCAGGGATTGTGGCTCAATTGCCACATCACATTCTGGGCAATATTGTGTACCCAGCTTTACATAAAGCAGTCGCAGAAAATGATAAATTTCTGTCAGCGTTGCCACGGTGCTTTTTCTGCCACCCCGACTGGTGCGCTGTTCAATTGCAACGGTGGGTGGGATCCCGTGAATCGCATCTACATCCGGACGGGTTGCAGGCTGCACAAACTGCCGCGCATAGGCATTTAAAGATTCAAGATAGCGTCGCTGACCTTCGCCGAAAACAATATCAAATGCAACGGTGCTTTTTCCACTGCCACTCACACCGGAAATTACCGTAAATTTATTGCGCGGAATCGAAATATCTACATTTTTTAAATTGTGTTCACGTGCATGATGAATTTCAATGCTCTGATTTTTAGTGATAACTGGTCTTTTTACTGCCAGATTATTTTGCAAGTCCGCTGCTGATTTTTTTGAAATTTCAAATGACTTTTCATAATCACGCAATGCTACTGCCGTATAAAAATCCGTTTTTCCCAAGGGGCTCTTTGCCATCACATTTTGCGGTGTACCCTGCGCAATTAACTCACCCCCAAGCTCACCCCCTTGCGGGCCGATATCGATTATCCAGTCGGCACATCGAATCACATCAAGATTATGCTCTATCACTAACAGAGAATGACCCGCATCTGTCAACTGACGAAATGCTTTCATAAGGGTTGCAATATCATCAAAGTGCAGGCCGGTGGTTGGCTCGTCAAACAAAAACAAAGTGCCTTTATGGTTAACGGCTTTTTTGCGTTCCGCGACCCGCTGTTTTGCAAGGTGGCCGGCCAGTTTCAAGCGCTGTGCTTCACCGCCACTTAATGTGGGCACCGCCTGCCCAAGCTGCACATAATGCAAACCAACATCAACCAGCGGTTGTAAGGTACGCACCACATCTAATTCATTTTCAAAAAACAATAAGGCTTCTGCGACCGTCATTTCTAAGATATCAGCGATTGATTTTGCGTGAATATTTTTTTTACTTTTCGAGTTTTTATTCTCTACAACTTCACCTAATAATTTCACCTGCAATATTTCATTTCGATAGCGTTTACCGTCACAGTCCGGGCAACGAATATACACATCACTTAAAAACTGCATTTCTACCATTTCAAAACCATTGCCCGAGCAAGTCGGGCAACGTCCATTACCAGAATTAAAACTAAAAGTACCCGGCGTATAACTGCGCTCTTTAGATAGTGGCTGCGCAACAAACAGTTTACGAATTGCATCAAATGCACCCACATAGGTTGCGGGAATAGATCGAGTGGTTTTACCAATGGGGCTTTGATCGACCAGCACAACATCATCGATATGCTGATGACCACTGATTTTTTCACAGGCTCCGGGTGTTTCTACCGGTTTGCCCTTATGTTTGCATATCCAGGGATAAAGCACATCGCGCATTAATGTAGATTTACCCGAGCCACTCACGCCGGTAATACAAACCAGTTGATGTAGTGGAATGGTGACATCAATGGATTTTAAGTTATGCTCCGTTGCGCCGAATATTTGTAGTACTTTATTATTTTTTGAAGATTTTTTTTCAACATCGCCAGGTGGTGAGTATTCAACTTTTTTTACACCGGTCAAATAATCGGCGGTTAACGATTTCTTCTGTCTTAATAATTGCCTGGCTGTGCCATAAAAACAGATTTCACCACCCAGCTTTCCCGGCCCCGGCCCGATATCTACAACTCGATCAGCCGCCAGTATCACCTGCGGATCATGTTCAACAACTAAAAGCGTATTACCCGCATCTCGCAATCGATGTAACACTTTTACCAGTCGATTAATATCTCTGGGATGCAAACCGATACTCGGCTCGTCTAAAACAAATAAGGTATTAACCAGAGACGTTCCCAGTGCTGTGGTTAAATTAATACGCTGAACTTCACCGCCACTGAGTGTGCGCGACTGTCGATCCAGGGTTAAATACCCTAAACCTACTTCCAATAAATAATTTAAACGTGAGCGTATTTCACTCAGTAATAATTTTCCTGCCTCATCGAATGCGGCGGGCAAAGTAATTTCCTGAAAAAAATCAGCACATTGACTTAATGGTAAATGCAATACGTCATGCACGGTTAAACCGGGCAATTGTTCAATGTCCTTATTGGATAAACTTAAACCCTTTGGCACATAACGTTTTTTAATATTGATAACTTTATTGGACAGTTTAAGGCTACCCACCCGCCACCATAACGCCTGGTGTTTTAATCGAGTTCCGTCGCAGACATCACAGGGCGTGTATGAACGATACTTGGAAAGCAACACACGGATATGCATTTTATAAGATTTACTTTCTAACCATTTAAAAAATCGCTGAACACCAAACCACACACCTTCATCCCAGTCACCCTCACCTTCGATTACCCAGCGCTGTTGCTTTTTAGTAAGTTTATTCCAGGGTTTATCAATCGGGATTTTTGCTTTTTTTGCAAATGCAATTAATTCATCCTGCACTTCAATATAACTGGGTGTTTGAATGGGTTTTATCGCGCCATCTTTTAATGATTTTGTTTCATCGGGTATTACCAACCCGTAATCCACACCAATAATTCGCCCGAAACCTCTGCAACTTTCACAGGCACCAATCGGAGAATTAAATGAGAACAGGCTCGAACTGGGTTCCGCATATTCAATATCACAGTCCGGACAGTGATTATGGGTAGAAAACCGAAAGCTTTCAGTTACCTGTTTATTATCATCCAGACGATAAATAACCACCCGACCATTGGCATGCTTTAGTGCGACTTCAACCGCCTCGGTTAAACGATCTGTATTTTCACTATTTATTTTTATCCTATCCTGAATAACTTCTATCTGATCTTTAGTACGCGAATGAATGCGCGTATACCCCTGTTGATTTAGTAAACTGATAATTTCATCGGCAGAAAAATTATGCGGTATTTTAATCGGCAAACAAACCATCACCCGCTGACCTGCGCTCAGTCGTTTAAAAACTGTTTCAACAACACTTTGCGCAGAATCATTCACCACTTCACGACCACAACCCGTGCAGTAAAGATGCGCCATTCTTGCAAACAATAATTTCAGATAATCATTTAACTCGGTCATGGTGCCCACGGTTGAGCGAGAGGTGCGCACCTGGTTTGTCTGATCGATAGCAATAGCCGGAGGAATGCCCTGAATACTATCAACCGCCGGCTTATCCATGCGATCAAGAAACTGTCGGGCATATGCGGAAAAAGTTTCCACATAACGACGCTGACCTTCTGCATAAATCGTATCGAACGCAAGGGTTGACTTACCAGAGCCACTGACACCAGTCACCACTATCAGCTCATTGGTGGGCAATGTGATATCCAGATTTTTCAAGTTGTTCTGGCGTGCGCCTTTAACAATAATGGATTCTTTGCTCATTGAGTTTCTCGCCCTGGTTTTTTCATTGCGGCTTTTTTAATTTACAGGCATTACCTGTTTTTAGCATTTCAAATTGTTTTTTGCAGCCAGTAAATATACGACAGTTTTAAATATATAACTATAACAACCCAAAATTTAACTCCATAATTGATATATTTTTAAAATAGAGACCTGGCTCAATTAATATTCACCTGTTTTCAGGTTACACTCTTTCTGGTAAACATACAGCTTTGAAAGATTTATTGCGGAGATTAAAAGTGGCGTTAAAAAAAACTCAATGCTCTGAGGAAGAACTGGCAAACAGCCTGGAGCTAACCAAATGGGCTGTTGATTTTTCATGGGATCAAATCTGCACCATTAGTAGACACATGGAGTCTTATACTGCGTCAAAAGGCACAATAATTTTTGATGAAGGCGCTGAAGATAATACCATGGCGATTGTCATTAAAGGAAAAATAGATATCATCAAAAAGGAATCTGGCTCAAAGATAAATATTATTGCATCTATTTTGCCCTCACAAAGCTTTGGTGAAATGTCACTGGTTGATGGTGAACCAAGATCAGCACAAGCGGTTGCAGCCATGGATACGCAAATGTTATTTTTATCCCGAGACAACCTGCTCAAGTTACTCGACACAAATCCAAGACTGGCTTTCAAACTTTTATGGATTATCACTCAGATGCTGAGCCAGCGATTACGTAGAACCAGTGGCAATCTAGTGGCGCAGCTGAACAAAATTTAATTATATTTTATCCAGCGAGCCTCTGATCAAGTCGTGGTTATTTTTTTTAAATGCACTGGGTGTCATGCCGGTTACCTGTTTGAACTGTGCACTCAAATGCGCCAGACTACTATAGCCCAACTGAAATGAAATCTCGGTGAGACTTAACTCTGCGTAAGCCAGTAATTCTTTTATACGCTCTATTTTCAGGCGGATGAAATATTTCTCAATGGTCATGCCTTCGACTGATGAAAACAGATGACTCAGCGAGTGGTAGTCCGCCTTTATTTCAGCCGCAATATAATCTGATAATTTTATCTGCTCAAGTTCCTGCGTCCCATGCACCAGCTGTATTAGCGTTGTTTTAATCTGCTCTATTAATGCCTGTTTTTTATTGCTTAGCAGCTCGAAACCCAAAGACTCTATGGCCAGCTTTATTTTTTCCATCTCATATTCATTTAAAACATAATCGGAAAAATCAACCTCCCCCATAATAATTGAATCAGGTTGCAATTGAAGTTCCCGCATAACATTTTTAACTGCCAGTACGCAGCGATCGCAAACCATATTTTTAATATGAATTTTCATTCAGCAGATTACTCAGGAATTAATATAGCATTAAAACCCGCCGCATCAATTGCCGCGCCAATAGATTCTGCACTTGCCACTCCTTTTAGCACCGCCATTGCGGTTTCCAGATCAACTTCTACAGATTCAATTCCCGGCAATTTTTTTATCGCATTTTCCACACTGCTTACACAGCCACCGCACTTCATTCCGTTCACTTTAAAATAATATTGTTCTGACATAATTCACCTTTTTTAAATCGTCATTAGCCGAAAGCATAAAGAGAAAACACTTACGACTAATAACGAATGGCTAATAACTCAACTCAATTTACCATTTAAAACTGTTTTATACTTCATCAAAAAGAAAACCGATGGCAGCACTACCAATGTTAAAATAGTTGCACTCACCATCCCGCCGACCATCGGCGCTGCAATTCGGCGCATGACTTCTGAGCCGGTGCCACCGCCTAACATTATAGGCAACAAACCTGCAATAATCGTTGCCACTGTCATCATAATCGGACGCACACGCAGTAAAGCGCCTTCCTCAACTGCCATACGTAATTCATCGACGGTGACACTACGTTTTTGTTGGCGTGCCTTATCGATATGTACCTGCAGTGCCTGATTTAAATACACCAGCATAATTACTCCAATTTCCACGGACACCCCGGCGAGTGCAATAAAGCCAACACCCACTGCAACCGACATATTGTAATCAAGTAAATACAGTAACCAGAAACCACCGATTAATGCCATGGGCAGTGTACCCATAATTAATGCGACTTCAGCAAAGTTGCGAAAATTTAAATACAGTAATAAAACAATAATGCCAAGGGTTACCGGCACCACCGCCGACAAGCGCTCTTTCGCACGTACCATATATTCATACTGCCCGGACCAGGCAATGGAATACCCCGGTGGCAGTTTTACCTGCGCCGCAACCACCCGTTGCGCCTCTGCAACATAGGAGCCTAAATCACGCCCTTCAATATCGACAAAGGTCCAGCCATTGGGTCGGGCGTTTTCGCTTTTGATTACCGCCGGGCCATCTTCCACTTTCACACTCGCGACTTCCCCTAATGCAATACGCGAACCAGACGGAGTGACTACCGGCAAGTTACGAAGCTTTTCAATTGAGTCACGAATATCTCTTGGATAGCGTACATTGATCGGGTAGCGTTCAAGCCCCTCTACTGACTGGGATACCTGCATACCACCGAGAGCGGTACTGACCACATCGTGCACATCCGCAATGTTTAAACCAAAACGTGCAGAGGCCAAACGATCCACATCAACCGTTACATAACGACCTCCAGCTACCCGTTCAGAATAGGCGGAGGCGGTCCCTGGCACAGTTAATATGGCTTTCTCAATATCTTTGCCAATGTCCTCAATGACTTTTAAATCCGCACCGGCAACTTTTATTCCTACCGGGGTTTTTATTCCGGTGGCTAGCATGTCGATGCGGGTTTTAATTGGCATAACCCAGGCATTGGTTAAGCCGGGAAATTTAATTAAATTGGTTAATTCCTTTTTCAATTTTTCGGTTGTCATGCCTTCGCGCCATTCCGATTTTGGCTTTAGCTGCACCGTGGTTTCAATCATCGTTAACGGCGCCGGATCGGTTGCGGTTTCCGCACGACCAATTTTACCAAAAACTGATTTCACTTCCGGTACAGACTTTATTAACTTATCAGTCTGTTGCAAAATTTCCTGCGCTTTACCAATGGATATGCCCGGGAAGGTTGTCGGCATATACATTAAATCGCCTTCATCTAAATCCGGCATAAATTCCGAACCCAGTTGGGTGACCGGCCACATACCTATAACCACCAATACCAGTGACACACCCACAACTGTTTTCGGCGAATGCAGAACCATATCAATAAAGGGTTTATAAGCCTTCATCAAAACACGGTTGATCGGATTTTTTTCTTCCGGCGTAATATGTCCGCGAATAAAATATCCCATTAAAACCGGTACTAACGTAATGGCTAATCCCGCAGAAACGGCCATTGCAAATGTTTTAGTGTAAGCCAGCGGCGCAAATAATTTACCTTCCTGTGCCTCCAGCGTGAACACCGGCATAAAACTTAAGGTAATAATAATTAATGAGAAGAACAATGGCGGGCCAACTTCCATTGACGCTTTGGCAACCAGTTGCCATCGATTTTCATCGGTGAGGCCCTCCTTTTCAATATGCTTGTGCATATTTTCTATCATAACAATGGCGGCGTCCACCATCGCACCGATTGCAATTGCAATACCCCCCAGTGACATAATATTCGCATTCATACCCTGGGTGTGCATAATAATAAACGCACCTAAAATACCCACCGGCAATGACATAATAGCAACAAGTGCTGAACGCATATGGAACAAAAATGCTGCGCACACTAATGCCACAACAATAAATTCTTCCACTAATTTTGTGCTTAAAGTATCAACGGCACGCTCGATTAAATGCGAACGATTATAGACCTCAACAATTTCTACACCTTCCGGTAAACCGGGTTTTAATTCTTCCAGTTTAGCTTTTACACCGGCGATGGTTTTCAGTGCATTTTCACCGAAACGCATAACCGCTATGCCGCCAACCACTTCACCTTCCCCATTGAGCTCGGCAATGCCGCGACGCATCTGTGGCCCTAAGCGCACTTCAGCGATATCTTTTAATAAAATCGGTGAGCCATTTTTATTGACGCCCAGTGGTATATGACGCAGGTCCTGCAGGCTATCAATGTAACCGGTTGCCCGCACCATATATTCAGCTTCACCCATTTCAATAACCGAGCCACCGGTTTCCTGATTGGCGCGTTTAATGGCTGATTTTATTTTTGCAATCGGCAGGTTATAAGCACGTAACTTATTCGGATCTAACACCACCTGATATTGTTTAACCATGCCACCCAGTGTAACCACTTCTGACACACCGCTAACCGTTTGCAATTCGTATTTTAAAAACCAGTCTTGCAATGATCGTAGCTGCGCCAGATCATTTTTACCGGTCCGATCAACCAGCGCATATTCATAAACCCAGCCTACGCCGGTCGCATCCGGGCCGAGTGTTGGCTTGGCACTGGAAGGTAAATTACTGGCCACCTGACTGAGATATTCAAGCACCCGTGAACGCGCCCAGTAAGGGTCGGTGCCGTCTTCAAAAATAACGTAAACATAAGAGTCACCGAAGAAAGAATAGCCGCGCACGTTGACTGCTTTGGGTACAGAGAGCATCGCCGTGGTTAACGGATACGTTACCTGATCCTCAACAACGCGTGGCGCCTGCCCCGGGTAAGGGGTTTTTATAATAACCTGCACATCGGATAAATCCGGTAGTGCATCCAGCGGTGTATTTTTAACCGAATAAATACCCCAGCCAGTGATAATAAACGTCATCACCAGCACCATAAACCGATTATGGATTGACCATTGAATAATCTGCGCAATCATGATTATTCTCCCTCAGCACGGGTGGTTTTGCTAATGGCAGAAATTAAATAGCTGTCTTTCATTTCCATCAGTTCAAATTCAACCGCATCACCCACCGCCAGACCTTCCAGTGAAACACCGTCCATTGTCGTAAAATCCATCGTCATTTCTGGCCAGCCTAAAGATTCAATAGGATCATGTTGCATGCTAATCATGCCGTGATCTATCATCAGACTGGTAATCACACCCGTGCCTTTTGCCGGCCCGGCTTTTTCTTCTGGCGCGGGAGCCGGGTCCGTCATGCGTGCCAAACTGGCTTTCATGCTGGCTTCCGAATCAATTAAAAACTGCGCTGAGGTCACCACTTTTTCACCGGCGCTAATGCCAGATTTTATTTCCACAAAATCACCGGACTCCATTCCCGCAACCACCATCCGTTGTGCAAAGCGGCCATTGCCTTTAGCAATAATTAAACGCTCGCTGCCACCGGAACGTAACAATGCTTCGCGGGGCACACTCAGTACATTTTCTTTTGCGCCACCGAAAATTGTGACATTAGCGTACATATTAGGTTTTAATGTTTCACCGGGATTATCAAAACGTAGGCGCACTTTTAATGTGCGATTTTTAGCATCTAAGCTCGGGTAAATATAATCGACCTTGCCCTCCCAGGTGCGCCCGGGAATAAAACTCAGCTCAACATCCGCGGGCTGCCCTAATTCCACCCAGGCGCTCTGGCTTTCAAATACCTCTGCCATGACCCACACACTGGATAAATCGGCCAGTGTCATTATTTCATTTTTTGGCTGCACATACATACCTTCGCGGGCCATCAACATCGAAACAATGCCATCCTGGGATGCATAAACACTAATCGTCTGGGATACTTTGCGATTTTTTTTCAGCCTGTCTATCTGCTTTTGACTCACCCCCAGAGAGACCAGCTTTTCACGGGATGCCGTAATAAGCCGCTGATTGTTTGAGCGCAGTGCCTGTAAATATTCTTCCATTGAATTAACTAATTTAGGCGAATACAAATCAAATAAACGCTGACCTTTTTTAACCCGGTCACCCACGCTGTCGATGGCCAGTTTTTCTATCCAGCCATCGACTCTTAAATGAATATGACTGACTTTGGATTCATCTAAACCCACATAACCGACCGTATCTATTTTGCGCCACAATTTGCCCGACTCAACGTTGGCGGTGCGCACCCCCAGATTGTTTTCAACCGCGGCAGAAATTTTGACCACCGGCCCTTTTTCATCCGAGTTATCACCCTCATCGCCATCGCTATACACCGGTTCCAGATCCATACCCATAGGCGATTTACCCGGCTTGTCGCGCCGATAGTTCGGATCCATAGGCGCAACCCAGTACAATAATTTCTTTTCTTTTTTGGCAGTCGGTTTGTCCTGCTCAACGGGAATTAACGTCATGCCACAAATCGGGCAGGAACCTTCTTTATCTTTGACAATATTCGGATGCATCGGGCACTGATATTTAGAATCTAAATGCTTAACGCTATGTTCTACTGCGGTTTCTGACGTCATCTGCATAGGCACAGATGATTGACCGGCGTACCAGCCAATTCCCACTGCAATAACCAGAGCAATGACAATGGCGATGGCGGCAGTTGAATTTATTTTGCCGGTTGAATTCATAAGTTTTCTCCAATCAAATATTGTAATTCTGCAAAGGCCCTGTTGTAGGCCACATCAATTTGCAAATCGGCTAAACGTGTATTGAGCTGGGTTACCCGGGCGCGAGTTAATGTAAAGAAAGACACCACACCACTTTGATAACCGCTAAACGAAACTTCTGCATTCTGATTTGCCTGGGGTAGCACCCGGGTTTCATATAACTGGTGGCGGTCTTTGAGTTTTTGCAAACGACTCACCACGGCATTTAAGCGTTTTAAAAGTTCGCGATTCACATCCAGCTGCTGATAGCGGGTGGCCTGCAAGCGCTGCTTCTGTGCAGAGACATTTCTGTCTTGCTTATTAGCGGTAAAAATCGGCAGGTCGAGTGTCACCATGGCGGTTAGAAAATCTGAACGCGCCTCATTCGCCGGGTTGTTGCCATTATTGCCGGAACGAAAGCCATAGTTAATATCAAAACCCCATTGCGGACTGTACTGATCATCCGCCAGGTCCAGTTGACTCTGCTGTCGAATAACCTGTTGCTGCATGGCAATTAACTCTGGATTATTCTCCAGACGTTGCTTCAGCTCGGTTATTTCCAGCAGACCGGGCAATTGCAGATTAGCCTGCTCAACCGCAACCCCATTTATCAGCTTTTCCTCACCCACCCATTTGGCAAGCCGGGCCTCAGCAACCGCTAGCTCTGAGCGTGCCCGTTCCAGCCGGTCATCAACCAGAGAAATCTCCAGCTCCGCCTGCACCACATCCTGTTGCTGCTGTCGTCCCGAAGCGTAAAATGACTGGGAGATATCCAGCATTTCATCAAATAATTTGCGATTCGCCTGAATAATATCGAGGGTTTTTTTCTGCAGCACCACATCGAGCCAGGCCTGACGCACCTTCATTAACACCTGCCGTTCACGTTGCAGGGCACGGGCGGTTTGGGTGCGGGACATGGCCATCATGGATTTTGAGGCATGCTCGTTACTGCTTCCCCGGGGAAGCATCTGCTGGTAGCCCACCACCAGCTGGGTCATGTTTTCCTGCTCAAAATCAAAACTGTCCACGGGCAGTGCCTGCACCCCCAGTTTTATGCGCGGATCCTGCCAGGTATCGGTGGCTCTGGCTTGCTCGGCAAATGCCTGTTCATTTTGCCGAAAGCTTTTGCTCAGCGTATCCCGTTGCAGAGCAAACTGCTCCGCCTGCGACAAACTGAGGCCCGAACCTGTCAGCTGAGGAAGATCTTTTTCAGGCAGATTACTGGCAGTTGTAAATAATTCAGGCTGTGGAGTAGCCAGTAATACCTCTGAGCTGACAAGCATCCCCATAAGTATTATTTTGATAAAGACTCGCATACCGTTTTTCCTCGGCAATTAGTAAACAGGCGCGACAGTGCGCAATGGTGTAACACAGTATAATATAGTAAAAAAAGGGTTTAAATATGAAGGGTGGTATTGAGGGTTAAAGGTGGGTGAGAAAACTGGCGATATTGCCATTCGTGATGGTTAAGCAAAATAGCTGAAGGTTGATGATGTGCGTCCGCAACCAGGCTGGAATAAACCGCTTGAAAAGCCAGCAGATGACTGAAATTAATGGGTGAAGCACCCTCTATGCCCTGGTCGCTGTAAGACGCTACCGACTCACATATCGCCGGAGGGCACTTGCAATGCCACATCTCACTGCTGACATCGCCCATCTGCTGCATGCCTGACATCTGCATCATAGACTTTTGCATGTTCTGCTGCATAAAGGCATGAGCCGGCATTTGCAAAGACATATTTAACACCGACAGCACAAATAATCCCAGAACCAGTCTGGCATATCGCCTGATAACAAGTTGTCTATTTGCACTGCGTGTCATAAATTTGTTTAAAAAAGCCATGAATTTATGGACAGTATACTGTTTAATAAATTCATTTGAAGTGTAATTTTTATTTATTTACCTTTTAGACAGAATGACGGCTTCAATTTCTGAAACCCTGAGACTACCCCTCATATCCCAGTTAAGCCATTGAATTATTTATTATTAAAATAAATCGCGTGAAATATAAAAAGTCAGTTAATAACTTATTGTAGAGCTAACCTATACTTCGGTATATTGGCAATTACAATTTAATGTGTCTTTTATCACATACAAGCTATCACGATTATCTCTACTATTCCAGACTAGTATTCCAGGCTAGTATTTTAGGCTAGTATTCCGACGTAACGGAGATTTTCCATCAGACAAAATAAAAATACGATATTCTCAATTTTCAGGCGGTAGCATGCAGTTATTTAAAACCCGAAAATCCCAGACGGACACTTCTGAATTAAGCCGGTTTCAGCAACTCGACTCCACTTACCCGCAACTTGCCGGCATTAAAGATGCCGCCTGGATTGATGTGATAGAGCATGCACGCCTGTTAGAGGCTGAGCCAGACACAACATTATTTAGCGGCACCGCCAGTTGCAATAATTTCATGCTGATACTACAAGGTACGGTACGTATTTATCAGGCCGCTGAAGATGGCCGGGAAATAACCTTATACCGGGTTGAAGCCGGCGAACTTTGTATTCTCAGTTTAAACAGCCTGCTTAAAAATAAATCGTTTAATGCCATTGCCGCCACCGAGTCTGATGTAAAGGCGCTGGTAATTAGCTCGGAAAGCTTCAAACTGATGATCAACAAAATAGAAGTCTTCCGTGATTACGTCATTAGCACATTAACCGAGCGCCTGTGTGAGACAATTTACCTGATTCAGGACACCGCCTTCAACCATTTAAATATGCGACTTGCCTGTATGCTGGGGGGGCTGTTCGAAAGAAATCAGGACCCCACTCTAAAAATCACCCATCAGGAACTGGCTTTTGAGTTGGGCACAACCCGCGAAGTAATTAGCCGCATACTCAAGGAATTTGAAAAACAGAACTGCATTAAACTTTCCCGGGGATATATCACCCTGGCTTCGGCGGAAGGTTTGCGGTGGTTTTCACAATCTGCATAAGCCATGATTAAATAAAAATGTATGTGTGTGATTTGATTGATACAGGCCCGCTTAAATAACTGATTTAAACTACAACCACCAACTTTGCTATTTAAACCTTGTGTATTGGCAGTATCTGAATTGTGCTGTATTTTTAATGCCGCTGATCCTATTTAATTAATAGGTTTAATTAATAGGCTTAATCAATAGGCCTAATCAAGCAGAGACAAACCATCCGTATTGGGTGGCGGCGGATCATCATCTTTTTTTATCTCGCCTAAATCGCTTCCTGCGGGGGCCATATCCAGGCCACTAATATCCAGTTCAGGTTCAGCAACCGCCTGAATCTCATCCTGCATATCACTGCCCAGCGGGGCAATCCCTGCAGATAAGTCGGTGATATCATTCGCATTAATACCCAGTGGATCGGTTTGCGGCGCACCGGGAATATCAGCCGCCGCTTCACGGCTAACCGCAGGTGATGGTACTGCGGGTTTTGGTTCGACGGCTTTCTCAACGGGATTGTCTACTGACCTGTCTTCTGGCGGCCTTTGCCCCTGGTCTTTTTGTTCTGGGACTTTTTGTTGCGGGGTTTTATCCTCTGGCGGTTTTGATTCAACAACTTCACTCAAAGATTTAATTTCACAAACCGCACCCGCATTATCCAGTGCGGCTTTGTATTTGTTCGCCATCACCTGATCAATATTTTTTTTGATCACCATGCGCTTACCCGAAAACAGATGCGCCAGTTTAGTTTCATCCGCCTTAAACATTGCCCCGACTTTAGCTTTTACCTGCTGAAGATCTGCACCGGCTTTTATCTGCCCGGAAAAAGCCACTTCAAATAATTCATCGCTCATTTACGCTTACCTTAACGATATGTTTCAATAATAATAATTTAACACTATACTTTTAGCATAACCATAATAATATGGCCGACCTGCAATCAGGCCACTGTTGTTACACCTTATCACTATCTTATCTTATAGAATATTTTGGGGTAAATATCCCCCTCAAGCGATGGTCAAAACATGAACAAGCACACCGAAATATCCCGCATAACCCCCCGTGGACCCATGGCGACATTGTCTCAAACGGAAGTCAATCAGCTTAAAAATGATAGCGAATCGAACAGCTATGATATTTACCGGCGCTGCTCACTGGCGGTTTTAAATGTAGGCAATGTGGTTGATGACACCAAACAGGTACTTGCCGAATACTCCGATTTCGATATTCGCGTAATCCAGCAGGAGCGAGGGATTAAACTGGAAGTTGAAAATGCACCCCAGCGCGCCTTTGTCGATGGCAAAATGATTACCGGCATTCAGGAACATTTATTTTCCGTATTACGCGATATTGTATTCGCCCGCAACGAACTGGAAACCCACGCCAAATTTGATTTAAAATCTAAGAACGGCATCACTAATGCGGTGTTTCATATTTTACGTAACGCCAATATTTTACGACCCAATCAGGATCCCAATCTAATTGTTTGCTGGGGCGGTCACGCCATTAGCCGTGAAGAATACGACTACACAAAAGAAGTCGGCCATGAGCTGGGTTTAAGAGGTCTGGATATTTGCACCGGCTGCGGCCCCGGCGCCATGAAAGGCCCCATGAAAGGCGCAACCATTGGTCACAATAAACAACGTATTTATGATGGGCGTTACATCGGTATGACTGAGCCCGGCATTATTGCCGCCGAATCCCCTAACCCGATTGTTAATGAACTGGTCATAATGCCGGACATTGAAAAACGCCTGGAAGGTTTTGTGCGTACCGGCCACGGCATTGTTGTGTTTCCAGGGGGCGCGGGAACCGCCGAAGAAATTTTATATATTCTCGGTGTGCTATTAAATCCGGCAAATAAAGAACTGCCCTTCCCGCTAATTTTAACCGGCCCGAAAAGCGCTGAAGAATATTTTAAACAGATTCATCACTTCATTGAAAGCACGCTGGGGTTTGAAGCACAACAACGCTATAAAATAATTATTGACGACCCCGCACTGGTTGCCCGTGAAATGAAAAACGGGCTGGAAGCGGTAAAAGATTTTCGTTGTGCCAACAGTGATGCATTTTATTACAACTGGATTCTGGAAGTGGATAATGAATTTCAAAATCCCTTTATCCCCAACCATGAAAATATGGCAAAGCTGGAATTAAACAGTGACATGCATACCCATCACCTCGCCGCCAATTTACGCCGCGCATTCTCCGGCATTGTTGCGGGCAATGTAAAAGAAGACGGCCTCAAAGCCATTGAAGAAAATGGTTTATTTGAAATTCGTGGCGAGAAAAAAATCATGCAACCGCTGGATGCATTACTACAGTCATTTGTGCAACAGGGAAGAATGAAGTTACCTGGCACAAAATACACGCCGTGCTACAAAGTTGTAACATAAAAAACAAACACGTAAGCGCTTGCTTTAACTGACGAGCTGAGCTTGATACGCTGTGAGCTGGAAAATTAGAAACAATAATGCATGCTCGTCTCACTTTTGTAATAATTTTCTGCTAAATAGACCTCATCGACTTTTTTATAGTCAATGTTCATTTATCATTCAGGGGCTTTTATTTTTTCTGTTGCTATTGCACCGCGAAAAAATTGATTTTTTTCGCGTTTTTAAATTAAATAGATCATTTTTAAATGACATTGATTTAGAAAGATTAGCGAATTATAAACTATACTTATGATGTGTACGCATTATAATAAAAATTCACGGGGAGATGTTTTTATGCCAATCGCAAAGGCCACACCCTTAATCCTTACTTTGGACAATGGTGGACGCCCGATTGCCTGGATTAACTGGCAGGAGGCGATAAACCTTTATGTGCGCGAGCAGGTTGCCTGGGCGGCCAGCGATATTACTCTGCGTTTTTATGGCGGCACCTGTCAGCAAACCGGCTTAAGATCCTACCTTGACCTTAACACTATCATTGCCATTCGCGGCGCCAAACCAAAACATAATCACAACATTACACCGCCGTTAACTAACCGCGCCCTGTTTGAACGAGACCGGCACACCTGTTTATATTGTGGCAATCATTTCAAATTATCTCTGTTAACACGGGACCATGTTAAACCCAAAGCCCAGGGAGGAAAAGATGTCTGGAAAAATGTGGTGGCGGCCTGTAAGTCCTGCAATGTAAAAAAAGCCTGCTGCACGCCAGGCCAGGCAAAAATGCCACTGCTCGCTTTGCCCTATGCACCCAATAAAGCTGAGGCCATGATTCTGGCTAATCGAAAAATATTAACCGACCAGATGGATTTTTTACGCAACCATGTTCCCCATGAGCGCAGGCAGACTTTTAATTAGGGATACTCTGATTAAGTACCCTGGCCTTTTTTGTCGAGTGATTTTAAACCGGCTAACAGATCCGGGTATTTAAATTCTGTTTTAAAATAACGTAATAGTTTTTTATTTGAAATTCGTTTTGACTCCGCTAGATAGGATAGCATTCCCGCAGACAATTGCTGCCGGGCCTGCTGCAAACTTATTTCTTTTGGGCGTGGCAATTTCATAGCATCCGCCACTTTCATAAAATAATCATTCATGGTTGACGGTTGTCCATCACAGCAATTAAAAATTTCCGAATTTACATTATTTGACCCGAGGCTTTCTGTCCTGGTATTTCCTGTCCTGGCATTTCCTGTACTGGCATTTCCCGTCCTGGCATTTCCCGTCGTCACTACATTTTCAAGTAAGCCCTCAACACAAAAGCGGGCTAAATCCAGCGCATGAATTCGATTGGTAAAACCTGAATTCTGGGCATTCACTATCGGCTCACCGGAGCTTATTCTTTTAAGCGGTAATTTATCCGCTGCATAAATCCCCGGCACCCGAAAAATAATAAGTGGCACCTGGAATGTTGTGCAGTATTTTTTAAGCTGACTCTCCGCACTGAGTCTTCTGCGCGCCCGATCTACCTGTGGATTTTCTTTACGCTGTTCATCTATCCACTCACCATTACAGTTTCCATATACACCGGTGGTGCTTATTAACAATATTTTTTCAGGGGGGTGGTTTAACGTGCTTAACAATGCAATAAAGTTTTGCATGCGACTATCTGTTTCACCTTTGGCGGGGGGTGGCACCAGATAAACCATTACGCTCTTTTCAAATGATGTGATTGTATTTTTATTTAACTCAAGTGTTTTTTTATCCAGATCAAATTTAACCACCTGAAACCCTTCTGATACACAGTGGCTTATTGATGCATCGCTATTGACAAAACACGCTGCATTGATGTTTTTTTCTTTTAATATACCAGCAATTTTTTTGCCTATATATCCACAGCCGATGATTTTTATATTATGTGTCATCACTTTATTCTAACCCAAATAAAAACCCCGGCATAACCGGGGCTTTTATTTTTAAATTATCACACCTGAAATGCTTAAAACTTGCTATTGCAGTGCCTTACCCGTGCGTCATAGTAGCGCTCGCAGGTATATGCATCGCTGCCTCTGGCATAACACTGGCCGCGTTGCTTATAAGCAAATTCCCGGCAGCTGCCCCAGGTATTGCTTAACTGTAACATTTTCTGATTGTGCTGCTTCTTTTTGGCTTTTTTCGCTTCCCAGGGATTACGCCCCAGTTTTTGATAGCCACCCGAAGTTGATGGGTCGAATTTATGCTTAAATTCCGCCGCCAGCTTTTTCTTTTCCCACTGGGTTAACCCGTGTTGGGACATTGACTTGCCGTCAAATACACCACGATCTGCTGCCAATGCCATGTTAAGCGGGAGAAATATCGCCGATGCTATAACACATATTTTTGTAATGCTGCTTCCAATCATAATAAAACCTGTTCTAATTGTTAAAATAATATTTTATTTTTTGTCATAAAATTTATTCCCGGTAAATATACTTGCGTGAAAATTTTTATGAAAAAAATTCAGGATCAGAGAACTCTGATCACAGTTCATCATTTGCCGCAGGTACACGTTATTGAAAAGCACATACGGTGTTAACCTTCAGTTCACAAAACTGAAGGTGGGCAATCATACCCAATCAACTTTCAAAATTCAATAAGAATACACCTGTAACCGTTGATTTTACAGGCTTTTAACCCATATGGGTGAATTAAAGGCAGCCTATACTGGCATAATATCCTGAAACGAATCCAGTAGATGGTAATGCGCATGTTCTTTATCAGATTCGGTACTGTCCGGCTGTTTGATTGCCAGCAGGTAACGAATACCATATTTTGCAGCCGCATCCAGCACATTAAAGTTATCATCAATAAACAGGGTTGAAGCTTTATCGACATTTTCAATTTTTTGAAGCTCGTTCCAGAATGCCTGATCTTCTTTCGGGTGATGCAACTGGTGTGAGGTAATAATTCTATGAAAAAAATGTCCGAGGCCGGTTTTTTGTAATTTAACTTCAAAGCTCAATGGGTGCGCATTGGTCACAAGCACCACCTGCTTACCGTGCATATGCAAGGCCTCAAGAAATTCAACCACATAGGGGCGCACGGAAATTTTGTCACGGATGCTGTGCTTTAATGCTGCAATATCCAGCCCCAGTTCTTTACTCCAGTAATCCACGCAATACCAGTTTAAGCTTCCATAAACTTCAGTATATTTTTTATTTAGGCGACTGTGGGACTCTTCTAACGAAAGCTGGTAATGCGCTGCATAGCACTCGGGCACATATTTTAGCCAGAAATGATTATCAAAATGTAAATCCAGCAATGTGCCATCCAGATCGAGGAATACCGTGTTAATTTTTGACCAGTCAATCATAACTATTTTCCATAAGTCTCAGGTAGGTTATGCGGGAATTAGAATCTCCCATGCTATATTGTCCCAGGCTATATTATCCCAGGCAGGTTATTCCAGGCAGATTATCCCAGGCTATTTAAATGTAACAATATAAATGTAACAATATCGACTATACATTTTAAATGATAAACCGCCGGTTAAGTTAAATCATTAAACGCTAAATAAATAATTATATATGCATAATAAACCTAAAATACTCAGCCGCAAAATTCTTAGCCGGAGCAGACTCTTTAGCATTGAGCAGGTTGACCTTGAATTCAGCAATGGCCAGCAACATACTTTTGAGCGACTGGCCACCAGTGGTGCCGGGGCGGTGATGATTATCCCGGTTGTTGATAATGAGCATGTTATTATGATTCGCGAATACGCCGTGGGAACCGATCGTTATGAGCTGGTTTTCCCCAAGGGCAAGATCGACGAAGGCGAAAATATTTTACAGGCAGCCAACCGGGAAAGTATGGAAGAAATTGGTTATCGTGCAAATAAATTAACCCGCCTGGGCGAAATGACGATTGCGCCGGGCTACCTGGGCTTTATCACACATATTGTGTTAGCCGAAGATTTACAACCCGAAAAACGTCAGGGTGATGAACCAGAAGCTTTGCAGCAGGTAATATGCAATGTTAATAATATTAACGAATTAATCGCTAACGAGCCCCTCAGTGAAGCTCGTAGTATTGCGGCGCTTTATCAGGTGCGTGATATTTTGCGCGAACGCAAGGGGGGCAAAAATGAATCAGCAGGATGAGCTCAATCTCGAATACCTTTGCCAGAACGCATTAAGTATTGCACGCATCGCCGGGCAGAAAATTCTTAAAATTTATGATTCAAAATACACCATCGAACACAAACAGGACAACACGCCTCTGACAACAGCGGATCTTGCTGCAGATAAAATCATTCGCAATGCACTGTATGAACTTACCCCTGAAATTCCGATTTTAACAGAAGAGTCAGATGCCATTGATTTTGAAATAAGAAAGCAATGGCATCGTTACTGGCTGGTTGACCCGCTGGATGGTACCCGCGAATTTATTAAGCGTAACGGTGAGTTTACCGTTAATATCGCACTGATTGAAAATCATAAAAGCATTATTGGTGTTATCAACGTACCGGTTTTAACAACTGATTATTTTGCCTGGTGTGATGGCGGTGCATTTAAAAAAACCGCCACCGAAGCCGCGCATAAAATTCACACCCGTAAAGCAGATAAAGAAAATTTAACGATTGCCGGCAGCCGCTCACATGCAACAGATAAGCTTAAAGCTTATTATGAAAAACTGGGTAATATAAAAATACTTAGTGTGGGTAGCTCGTTAAAATCCTGTCTGGTGGCTGAAGGTAGTATTGATTTGTATCCACGTCTGGGTTTAACTTCTGAATGGGATACTGCTGCTGCACACTGCATAGTAGAAGAAGCCGGCGGGCACATAACCCAAACCGATGGCAGTGAGCTTTTATATAACACCAAGGACAGCTTATTAAATCCAGAATTTTTTGTATTTGGCGATGATGATATATCCTGGCATCAGTATTTATAATAGATATCATTACTCAATATCATGACTATGATATTTTATTGAATCTATTGAACTGAATTTATTGAACTGAATCTATCGAACTGAATTCTAGAACGGATATGGCGCCTGAATTAACTTAAACATGAAACTACTAACCAAAGACAATAAATTTATCGGCCTGTTAATCGGTCAGCTAATATTAATTTTCACCATGCCTGCACTGCATTACTTCAGTGAAGACACCGGAAAATACATTTTACACAGCGCTTTTATTAGCATGATTTTAATCACCATCATTGGCAATCAGAAACACAATATCTGGTATAAATCCATCATAGTTCTAACGATTTTAGAAGTCATTATTTTTATATTTACAACCTTGTCCGATCACATCATTTTAACCTTTGTCGCAATTTCATTAAGCCTGTTCTTTCTGGTATTCAGTATCGGCGTTGCCTTTAAAAGTGTTTTTTATAGCACTACCATTACCCTCAACCACCTTGTAGGTGCATCATGTATATATTTATTACTGGGCATGATTGGCGCAATTTTATATTCAAATCTTTTTTTCGTGTCACCCGAGTCTTTTTCCGGACTAAGTGAAAAAAGCATAAGATTACATTTTCCTGAATTCATGTATTACAGCTATGTAACACTAACCACATTGGGATTCGGAGATATCATTCCTCTTTCACCCCTGGCAAAAACCATGTCATTCATGCAGGCCATTGTGGGGCAGCTTTATTTAACCATTATGGTTGCAGGACTGGTGGGCAAAGCCATTAATAGCAATAACCACAGCAACAGCCCTACAAGCCAGGATTAGCTAAATCACTCACGTTGCTCAGCTGGACAACTGCCACAACTGATCAATTAAACAAAAATTAAAATAACTCGTTGCTGACTGTTTTGCGGAGTGATTTTTAAACATCAGGCGTTTACAAACTTTATCATCCTGGCGATATTGTTTAATGACCGTAATTTCACCGCCATTTTTAGTTTCATCACTTTGCCATTTATGAACATCTCCCGGCTTATTATTTTTCAGTACCTGTTTATATTCCTGCTTAAGCTGTTCAATATCATTATTGGTAAAATCGGTAATAACCGCATACTTTAAAAAGGCAGCATTGGATGCGCCTAGCTGAAAAGATGCCAGTAGTAACAGGCCCATTATCAGCAATGTATTTTTTTTAACTGTTTTATACATTTGTTTACTCTCGTTTATATGTTTTTTAAGACGGCCATGCCGGCACTGCAGACCTGTTAATAATTCAGGTTAAGCGGATCAACTACGAATACACCCATCATTCATGCCATTTATTTTGCAAATAAAGTGCCTCAACTTTTTCCCGCGCCCAGGGTGTTTTTCGTAAAAAACTCAGGCTCGATTTCAGGCTCGGATTATGGGTGAAGCATTTTATGTTAATATGCTGTCCCAGTTCCTGCCAGCCATATTTTTCTTCTAATCGAATGAGCATGATTTTCAGGGTAATACCGTGAAGCGGATCCTGAGCAGAAGAAGTAGGCGGCATATTAAACGATCACTGATTAACTAATTATTGATGATTATACACGCTCATCAGGCACTTTTAAAAATGAGGTTAAATTCAGCACTAAATATGCTAAATTTCAGCTTATGAATACACCTGCCCAAACGCCTGCTCTCAAAAAGACCCTACCGGAAATTAGCATTCAATCTGGGCGTCCCTCCAGTGAGATAACACTCAGCGCGGAGGCACAGCAGGATGTACACCAGGCCTATCTGGTCACCCTGCGCCAGCGCTTCAAGACCGAGATTAACCGGCTTACCCAGGGTGATATGCTGGAGATGCTAAAAGCGCATTCTGAAAATGCCCACGAACTCAGCTTTATGATGACCTATGTGTACGCCTTAAACTGGCTGCAGCAAAATGTGCACAGTAAGTTTCAGCAGGAAGTACTGGCCGCATTTGCCAATGGGCCACAGGCATTTTTAATGCAGATGATCTTGCAAAGCAACAATACCACTGAATTTATAACAGCTTATATCAGCCACTGGGAAAATTTTCAGGGCGAGGCCCAGCTACAGCAACAACAAATTTTAGCGCTTTTACAACAATCCGGTGACAGACAACAGCTCGTTAGCCATAGCGAAAGCACCTGGAATAAATTACAGCTGTTTAGCAACAGTTTTACCCCCGATTACTTTGCCCGCGGCTATAAAGATATAGCCCGCCAGGAAAAGCAACGCTACGCGGGTATGCTGGCAGAAGAAGACAAGTTGCGTTTAAAACTTGTAGATGATTTACCCGACGTTTCATCTTTGAATTTTTTTAATAAACTCGGTTTAATTCCGGCCATGGGTTGCCCTCAAACCTGCCGCCATTGCATGTTTATTTTTCGCCCGTTGATGAAAAATACCGACGACCCGGATACGCTGTATCAAATGGTCGATAAATTAACCACCTCGGTTTTATTTACCGGTGGCGATTTAACCAAACACCTCGATCATTTTTTTAATGCCATCACCCACATGCAACACGTCACCACTTTTGCCATTTTACTGAATGGTGACTTTGCAGACAGCCGTGATGTTACCGAAAACATTCTGAGCAAAATGGCCAGTGCAATTCGCCGCCGCCCGCTTGGCTGGCCGAAGGCCAATGTCCATTTACAGATTAGTTTTGATGAGTTTCACCAGGAGGTGGTGGTTGATCGTAAGGGTAATTTAAAAGAGCGTATTCCGGTTGTTAAAATTGCCAATATTGTAGAGGCCGCGCCAAAGTATAACGATGAAATCCAACTGTGCTTATGCCATAAACAAAGCCATTTAAATTTTTCGATGGATGTATTTAAAAAAGGCGTATTCGCACGCCTTGCCAAAGAGCTGGCGCGTCGCGGCCATCAGGTACAGGTTTTATCGACAGCACCTTCCTCCCGCTTAAAACGCAATCCACACAACCCTCAAACCCCTGCACAGTTAATTAAAGATGCGACATTTATTTTAACTAAATATCCACAAGCCCTGCTAATGCTCACCAGTTCAACCATAGATGCCTATGGGCGCGCTGAAATGATGGCGCTACATGAAACGGTAAATGAACGGGATTTATTAAAACAGATGCTGGCGGGCCAGGGTACCGGCGCAGAAACCTTCGACAACGACTTAATGTTCTGGTTTAACGGCTGGGCCACCCTGTTTTCCGCCGTGCATATTTGCCTGGGCAATGTATTTGAAGAAGGTATGCAAACCATTCGCCAGCGTCAGGCAAAAGACCCGCTAAGCAATGCCATGCATCGCTTTGATATCCGTTTACTGGATTTTTATCGGGAAGTGCGTAACGACCTGGATGCCATTATAGAAAAATCAACCGGGCCACATCACCTGTTCCACACCATCACTGAAGATGGCGCAATGCGTTTACACCTGACAGAACGTTTAATTGATTCCGGCATACTATAACGATGCATCCCGTTTCTATAAAAACAACCATTATCATTCAATCTAGCACTGCTCTTTTTATTCCAACTAAATTCTAATAATGAGCGCTAATTAACTTAATATTGATTTACTGCAAACACTGACTGCTAGCAGTCTTAAAATAACTTTTTTATATTACCGTTCATACGTATAATAATTATAAACTTAAGGAAACTGTGAGTATGAGTGAGCAAAAGATTCAGGATGAACTGGCTCAGGCGAAAGCCGAAATTACCGAACTAAAACAACGTCAGGCGCAGCTTATTTCAGCGGATACCGCCTTCAAAACGGTGCTTGATGCCTCTCCTGTACCCCAGGCACTAAATGATGAACATCAAAACATCATTTACGTAAACCCGGCCTTTACCGACACTTTTGGTTATGAATTAGGTGAAATCCCCAGCCTCTCTGAGTGGTGGCCAAAGGCTTACCCTGATCCTGAATACCGTCAAAAAGTTGCCCATATCTGGCAACAAAATCTGCAAAAATCTCAACTTGAAAAAAAGCCATTCGAAGAATTTGAAGTTGAAATTCACTGCAAAGATAATTCTGTTAAAACAATAATGGCGGGGGCTTCATCACTGCAAGGTCTTTTTAAAGAAATCCATCTGGTTACTTTGTATGATATTAGCAAAACCAAAAACACCGAATCAGCACTAAATCAGACGGCGACACTTCTGGAAAATGTAATTAACTCAACACCCGACTTAATTATTGTAAAAAACAAACAACTACAAACCATTCTCTGTAATGAAGCTGGCGCAACAGCCGTCGGAAAAAGTCGTCAGGCTATGCTTGGTAAAACAGATATTGAAAACGGCTGGGATCCTGAACTGGTTAATGGGAATCCTCAAAAAGGTATCAGAGGATTTGTGCATGATGACATGGATGCACTTGCCGGAATAAATATTCACAACCCTTACGACCCGGCCAATGTTGGCGGAGAAATTCGTATTTTTGACAGCTATAAGCGCCCACTTAGAAATGCTGACGATGAAATTATCGGCTTATTACTGGTCGCTCGCGATGTAACCGAACGCATTAACACCGAAGAGCAGCTTCGTCGTAGCCAGAAAATGGATGCTCTGGGAAAGCTTACCGGTGGTATCGCCCACGACTTTAATAATATGCTCGGTGTTATTCTAGGCTATAGCGAACTCTTACAAAACACACTGGCTAACGACTCAAAACCCGCCCGTTATATTGAACAAATTATAAAAGCCGGGCAACGGGCGCATACACTCACATCAAAACTACTTGCCTTCTCACGCAATCAGCCCACTAAAAAGAAGCCCTGGGATATTAATAAAATTCTCAGTGACGACCGGCACATGCTGGAAAAAACCCTCACCGCGAGCATTGAATTCTCACTCAATCAGCAGGAAAATTTATGGCCGGTATGCATCGATAAAAATGCCTTCAGTGATGCGGTGCTAAATATGTGCATCAATGCGATGCACGTTATGCCCGATGGCGGCCGCTTAATCATTACGACAAAAAACACAGCTGTTAGCGAGAGCATGGCGCAGTCACTGACCGTTTCACCCGGTGATTATGTACAGGTCATTATCGAAGATACGGGAACGGGTATCACTCCAGATATTCAGGAAAGAATATTTGAGCCTTTCTTTAGCACAAAAGATATCACCTCAACCGGGCTAGGCCTGAGTCAGGTTTACGGTTTTATAACACAATCCAGTGGTGACATTCAGGTTGCATCCGAGCCAAACCATGGCAGCCGTTTTATTATGTATTTACCCCGCTACCGTAAAACAGATAATGAAACAAGTATAAGCACAGATGAAAGTGAGCCATCAAAAGCCAGTCACCATGAATCAATTTTAATCGTGGACGACGAACCCGCATTACGGGAACTCACAGAAGAAATTCTTATTCATAATAACTACCCTGTTTTTCATGCAAAAAATGCCATAGAAGCGCTAAAAATACTGGCCGATGAAAAAATACATTTAATGTTAACCGATGTCATCATGCCCGGCATAAACGGCTATCAACTGGTAAGCCGGGTCCATAAACAACACCCGCAAGTTAAAATTATTATTGCCAGTGGCTACAATGAAAAAAACAGCACTGCGGAGCATAACAATCCTGAATACCGATACCTGAATAAACCGTATCGATCCAGTGATTTATTGAAAGCCATTAGAGAGTTGCTTGACTGATTGTGAGTGCGATTTTAATTAAGCGCTGGAAATTCGATAAAAAGAGTGCTGAGTAACTGAATCAGGGACACGCGCATTTTCAATCTGACCCAAACCAATAACAACAAAAAGTATCAAATAACAACTGTAAATACAATTACTTAGCTTTTTTTACTGATTATGCTTTATGGCGCATTATCGCTGTTATATGTCAGCTAATGAGCCGTGAGTGCGCCACAATTACACTCTCGTAGACCGTTAACCTATATTTTTTAGTCAATCAGAAAATCTGATTCATCATCTCAAAATATGTACCATCATCAAACGTTATAAACACTTTGCCTTTTGTCACCACTTCGTTTTAAGGCAATAAACAACCGTTATAGTTTTACCTATAATTCTATGGAAATGACCGCTCATAACCCTGTCCTTATTTAATCATTTTAACTTGCTGCAACATCCGCATTTTCATTCACATGCCGCACCAGCTTTATAACCTTTTTACTTGTACTTTCATCAAACACACCAGCCACACCTAATGTATTAATGTGTGTAAACGGTGGCTCAAACATTCGCTTTGGTTCCATTATTCCATTCTTAACCAGGTACTCTACAATTTCATCCAGAAAGGCCATTTGATCAGGGTGTAATGGCCCCTCAGCCAGAAACTCCGCGAAAGCGGCCTTAGCTGCATTACGACTTAAACCCACAACAGAGCGTACCAAAACGCCTAATGGCTTTTCACCAAATATGTGTTCGTACTCTTTTCGCGGCATAGGGCCATCTTCAGCGAATAGAATATCTTCCAATGCCGCTACATCAGTTTTAGATACCGGCTCATTATTCTTTAACCGCCGGATGGTCACATGATCCTGATGTTCATGGATAAACCGCTGCACTCGTCTACGGTAGTCTTTAAGATTCGGATCACTTTTTACAATATTGTATTCACCGGACTCATCACCTATTTCATCTTCAAAGTTGGTGAATACATCAACCAACCCCGCTTCTTTATCTATAAAGCGCGTCAGGTCTCGTAGGTTGATTCTTACCTGTTCCAGCATAGGCAGGCTTACATCACTCCACCATTGATCTGTCTGTAGCTCCAGAATCAATTCCATCTGCGCCGCAACACTGGGTATAGCTGACTTATCCTCCAAGCCTTTGGCCACTTCGCGCACTACGTTCTGGTAGGTTTCTTGAGCTTTATTTTTTTGTAATATGGCAGTTTGTAAATTTAGAATAAGTAAATCAAAACGGCGTGAGTATTCATCATCGTCATCCGCTGATGGCAGGCCACTGAGTTTATTCGCCAGTGTATCCATATCATCATCGCTAAGCTTTTCCCAACGATCACGGCTATTGAATGTCTCAACTTCTTTACGCTGTTTGCGAATAATAAAGTTCTCCAGATCCATCACTGCAACTGTGCCGTGCATCTGATCTTTTAAACTATTACCAAAACTAACAACCGCATCATCATCTGGCTGACCATTCTGCAGTACCACGGCCAGTTCTAAACGGCGTTTAAATATCTTCTGTTTAACTGATTCCTGTACACCAGATTCATACCCATCTGGGTTCGCATCAAAAAACTCAAGATTCTGACAGTAATCGAATACAACAAACTCTTTCTTATCCTCACCCGGTGCAAACAGGTCTTCACAGAGCCGCGTACCTCGGCCGATCATCTGCCAGAATTTGGTTTTAGATCGCACCAGCTTAAAGAACACCAGATTAACCACTTCCGGCACATCAATACCCGTATCCAGCATATCAACCGAGGCCACTATATGCGGGTCTTTACCCTTAATACTAAAATCATCAATCAGACTTTGCGCATACTTTACGGAATAGTCCACCTTCTGGCAGAAATGCCCGGCCATGTGTGGATAGTTTTTATCGAATTGCTCAACAATAAAATCTGCATGTTTAGAGTTTTTAGCAAAGATAATAGTTTTACCCAGCTTATCGCCACCTTCGACTTTGATACCATTTTCCATCAGGTGCATTAATACTTTATTGACGGTATCAATATTAAACAACCATTGATTTAAAGCAGCTGAACCAATCTCTTGTATTAACTCTCCGGTTTCTTTATCGTGAAATTCTTCCTGCAATTCATACTCTTCCTGTTCCTCTGGCGACAGCTCTTTATACTTAATACCATCACGCTGAAATTTTAGTGGCACAGATATAGCGCGAGGCGGCACTAAATACTTATCATCAACGGCCTGCTCTAATTCGTAAGAATAAGTGGGCTGATGATCTTCCAGATTGAACAATTTATAAGTATTACGATCAAGCTCGCCTCTGGGTGTTGCCGTTAACCCCAGTAACAAGGAATCAAAATAATCAAAGATAGCGCCATATTTTTGATAAACCGAGCGGTGCGCTTCATCAATAATAATTAAATCAAAATGCCCTACACTGAATATTTCTTTCTGATCCTTTTTAGTTCCATCAATACAGTTCAACATAGTGGGATAGGTAGAAAACAGCACCCGCGCATCTTCCTGCGTTTTATCCAGCAGGCTGGCGACTGATACATGTGGCAAATGTTTATTAAATTCACGCTTGGCCTGATTCACCAAGGCAACACGATCAGCAAGGAACAATACTTTTCTCGCCCAGTTGGCTCGCATCAACATATCAACCAGAGCAATGGATAATCTTGTTTTACCTGTACCCGTTGCCATAACGATTAAACTTTTACGTTTACGCTGAGTGCCAAAACGTTCCATTACGCGGGCAGCGGCTTCCTGTTGATAATAACGACCGGTAATATCTTTTTTAGGTTGTAGGCTGCTTAAATCCTGCCGACTGTCACGCTGGTTAATGCGCCACTGCAGCTCATCCTTCGTAGCAAAGCCCTGCACTTCTCTGGGTGGATAAAACTGATCATCCCATAGCCAGGTGGTGTAGCCATTTGAGTAATAAATAATCGGACGTTGCCCATGATGCTGTTCCAGACAATCAGCATAAAGCTCTGCCTGACGCTTACCATCTTTAGGGCTTACTCTGGTTCGTTTGGCTTCGACTAAGGCAACCGGTTTACCGTCATTACCCCACAGCACATAATCCACATAACCAGTACCGCTACGCTCACCGGATTTAGTCGGCATACAATCCAGCACTTCAAATTCTTCAACGTTTTTAGCTTTTGGATTCCAGCCCGCTTCGCGCAGCATTACATCTATAATCAGCTCTCTGGTTTGCGCTTCGCTGTATTCATCACTGCCAATGGTTTTCTGATTGGTTTCTTTAACCTGCTGCAATAAGGCCAGCTGCTCTTTTAGCTCGGCTAACTGCGCCTCTGATTGTGACAGCTTCTTCTGAGCTGCCTCAGCCGCTTCATCTTTGGCTTTTAAATCTTGCTGGATTTTTTCCAGTTGTTGTGCTGTGAGTTGCGGTGTTTCTGGCTCTTCACCTGTTGCAGGTTTGGGTAGCCAGCCCGCATGAAACTGTTCAGACTTAGCACCTTCGCGAGTGTACACGCGTGCCAGCCAGCCTAAAAACTGATGTAGTGCAACCGTAGCTTTTAAACCTTCCTGCTCAGATATGGTTTGATCACCATGCACGGCAATATTACCAAGGCGATGAATAAATTTGATGTCGTGAAATAAACCTTTTTTAATGTTCTGTGCAAAAGTCGGCTCATGAATCATTGCCGCCAAACTTTTTTCATAAGGGTGTTTTAAAGCCGTATCATTGGCAAATAACCACTTGAGAGATATTTCCAGTGTGCGGCGTGCGTAGATAGATGCAGCACGGGGATCGCACAAAGCATATGCTTCTGCCTGTTGTGCATCTTGTAACAGGAATGACCAGTGTTCTGCTAGAAATGAAAAATTCGACTGCTTCAAAACCCCACCTTTTTATTTTTTGCTTTTACCCATTTCATCAACCAGCTTTGTTAGTTGTTCCAGATCTTCTCTATCCGCTTTTTTTGCTTCATTAGCTAAACGCTGTTGATAAAATTGCTCATACTCCTGCTCGGCCAGTTGCTTTGCCAACTGGTGAGTTACCTTACCCGCATGGTCGAGAATATTACGATCATTTAATGTTAAAAAGCCATCCAGTTTGTTTGCCCAGTCTTCCATCTTCATAGGAATGCGCCGCATAGCCTGACCTTCAGCAAAAATAAGATATTGCTCCACTAAATTATTTAATGCCAGTAACTCATCTTCATTTAGATAGTTTTTTGCATTAACAACATCCTGTTTGCGAACCTTACTTCCTCGCCAGGAAGTCAGCCCCATATTTGTTATTCCACTATTAACTCGACTATGTATAATTTCAGCTGCTGTTTTGCCTGTAATCGCCCAATGCACCTTATTTTGCACCGTTTTAAAAAATACAAGACTGTCTTCCAGCGTCGGGTCATAATCCACACTGGTGGCATAAATATCCGTTATTTTCTGGTAAAAGCGCTTTTCGCTAGTACGAATATCCTGAATACGGTGGGTCAGCTCTTCAAAGTAATCAAAGGGCTGGTCGGGGTTTTTCAGACGCTCATCATCCAGCACAAAACCTTTTACAAGATATTCCCGTAACTGCTTTGTAGCCCATTGACGAAAGCGTGTCGCGGTATGGGATTTAACCCGGTAACCCACTGAAATAATGGCATCTAGATTATAGTGTTTCAGCTGCCGCGAAACCTCTCGCTTACCTTCCAGGCGAACTACCGAGTAATCCTCGGTAGTTGCAGCTTCCTGCAATTCACCTTCGCTGTAGATATTTTTCAAATGCAGACTGATATTATCACTGGAGGTTTGAAACAACTCAGCCATGAGCTGTTGCGTTAGCCATACGGTTTCACCCTGAAAGCGCACATCCAGCTGCGTTTGGCCATCTTCTGTTTGATAGATAATAAATTGCGACTGATTTTCAGACATAGCCACTTCTTTTAAATACAGTGAAATCTTGTGATAAAACAGGTGCTAAATTGGTGTTGTTTTTTATCATCCTTGATTGCCTTTATGCTGCTTTGGTTTGTTTGGTTAGTTCGCCGCTGAAAGCTTGTTGATTTAAACTGTTAAATAGAGTTTGTATTTCCTTTTCTCCACCAACCAAATTTCCTTTTGTATATTTAACTTGATGTACTATCTGACTAAATTTTTTCTGCATAATTATATTTGGTAGTGGTATTTCTAAATCCCTAAGAATTGCCAAATTTATATTTTTTTGTGCCGATTCAGGTGCCGCATCTTCAATAATTTTCTGTAAAAAACCTAACCATGTTTGAACATATTCAACTGTTACTAATTCGTTAGGCGTAAAACCAACCACGCTATCTGGAAAACAAGCATCAAATTCTAAAACACCTGTATTAGCTATGTTTGCCGCAATAGTGATACATAATGTCCCACTGGGCCATTTCTTACTCTGCTTTAAACCAACATCAGAATACGTTGATTTAAAAGCTGTAATGTACCCCCCTGATTTTGCAACATCGCCAGTTTGTATCAGAGGATGGTCGCCACCTAATAAAATTGGATCATTTCTTGGTCTATGCTTTGATTTTCCTCTATCAAGTTGGCCTACAGTACCAAATTTCACAAACTCAAATCCCTTCGGATTCGTCACCGGATCACCAAACATATCCAGAAAGACGGAGCGCAGCAGTTGGTCGGTGAGGTCGATGGCTTGCTGGCGTTTGCGGCGTATGGCATCGGCCTTGTCCAGAATCGCGGCGATGCGTTTTTGTTCAATTAGGGGCGGGAGCGGAATAATAAACTCCTTCAAGTCGCGCGCAGATAGATTCGGCTGTGCAGCACCATTGCCAAATTTTTCAATTTCTTGGCTACATAAATCACTTCTGAGATACTCGAACAAATATTCATTCGTAATATCGTCACTACTACGAATAATAACAAGTGAAGAAGCTATTGCGCCTTCCATCTCTTTCTCCACTAATGCAAACTTCCCTAAAGAACCTCGCAAACAAAAAAGAAAATCATTTTTACGAATTTTACCGTTACTAAGTCGATCAAACTTTTCACGCGAAATAAAATTTAATCCATTATTTTTAATTTTATAATCAAAAAGATTCCCGGCATTTATAAACGGTATACCCTCTTCAATAAATGCAGATTTGGATGGATAGTTTTTACCTCTATCACCATTTATAAAAGTACACACCTCACCAAGCTTCACTTGAGACCAACTCACAACATCCCTCTCAACTCTTTCAAATCCTTCTGTATATCAACTTCCAGAGCATCCAACTGATCCAGAATCACCATTGGCGACTCATACGCCACTTCTTCATACTCAATTTCTTTATAACGATTGAGTGAAAGGTCATATTTATTGTCTGCAATAAACTGCTTATCCACCGTAAAGGCTTTGGCTTTTTTATCGGAAAAATTCCCCTTGCCCTGTTTGTATTGCTGATACTGCTCAATAATATCCGGGATGTCATTAGCTTCTATTTCAGCGCGTTTATCGTCCAGACTCAGACCATCGGCCTGCATATCGTAAAACCAGACTTTATCTGTGCCACCTGAATCGGTGCGGGTGAATATTAATATGGCAGTGGAGACACCGGCATAGGGTTTGAATACACCGGAAGGCATGGAGATGACTGCTTCCAGTTTCTGTTCTTCTACCAGTGTCTGGCGTAACTGCTGGTGAGCATTGGAAGAACCAAACAGCACGCCATCTGGCACGATGCAAGCGCAGCGGCCACCGGGTTTAAGCTGTTTTAAAAACAGGCTGATAAACAGCAGCTCGGTTTTTTTGGTTTTGCTAACCTGCAATAGGTCTTTGGCAACGCCATCTGAATCTAACGAGCCTTTAAAGGGTGGGTTAGCGAGTATCAGGGTATAGGCATCGCGCTTGTCTGCGTGGTCTTCGCTTAATGAGTCTCTGTCGGCAATCATTGGGTTATCGATACCGTGCAGGGTCATGTTCATTGCGCCGATACGCAGCATGGAGGAATCGAAATCTGAGCCATGAAACATGTGGTGATGAAAATGTTCTTTTAACTCATCATCACGCAGTATTTCTTTGTGGTGATCTTCCAGGTATTCCGCAGCCGCCACCAAAAAACCACAGGTGCCACAGGCGGGGTCACAGATAATATCTTTAGGTGTAGGTGCGGTGAGCTGCACCATCATTTTGATGATATGCCGAGGGGTGCGGAACTGGCCATTTTGCCCTGCGGTGGCGATTTTGGAGAGCATGTACTCGTATAGATCACCCTTGGTATCGCGGTCTTGCATTGGAATATCGTTAATCATATTAACGACCTTATCCAGTAGCGCAGGGTTAGGCATGATAAACACCGCATCTTTCATGAACTTGGTGTAAGCGCTGCCTGCACGACCGTTGAGGGATTTGATAAAGGGGAAAACTTCATCTTTGAATACGTTGAATTTGCGCTCTGGCTCAAAGTCTTTAAAACGCGACCAGCGCAGATCATTCTGGCCTTTTTCAAATATGGGCTCTTCGATTGCCTCACCCAGCAGATTGGCCTGGGCCTCTTTGGCTGTTTGAATATCATCCAGACGTTTGGCGAATAGCAGATAGGTGATTTGTTCAATAACGGACAGGGGGTTTGAAACTCCACCTGACCAGAATGTATTCCAGACCTGGTCTACCTGGTTTTTAATTTCGCCGGTAATCATATAGCTGTTTGCTTCTTAAGAATTGTGTACGTGCTTTATACCTGATATTGGGCTTAAATAACATGAGCTTTGCTAAATGATAAATTCTTCACGGCCCTATTACCCTAAATGGGAGGCCTTTACTTTATAAACAATTCATGGATCTTCACATCCAGCGCTTTTGCAATTTTATATAAATTAGACAGGGTTATATTTGTCGTTTCACCCTGTTCAATACGTTGATATTGCCGTAAAGATAACTCAAATGTTTGCATGTCCTCCTGTGTTAATCCTTTTCTTTTTCTTAACTCGATAATCCGTAACCTGAGCCTGTTGGAAAACTTGGTAAATTCTGCTGAGTAACGACTATCTTCATCTATTCCTCTCATAATTATTGGCAAACCTTCAAAAACGCCATTAATGTCACTTTTTCCATTTACAAACCACGCCATCAATGGCATATTTACGAAATACACGCCATTGATGGCGTATATGATCGTACATGAACCTGTCTTATGAACCCAGTCTCAGAAGACTTACATTCTTAACCAATCGGAAGAATTTCATAATTAATACCAGTAGCACCAATTAAATCAATGAGTAGGAGTACATTAATGCAACTAAAAGAAAGATTTCTAAATGCAATCATTTCTGGTGAACTTGGCAGAACGGATGACGAGGGTGTAATTGTTGAGACAGGAGAGTTCAAAAAATATTTCAGTGACATTAAAAGCGATTATGTTAATTCTTTTCTGCCTGCCGTCACTATTGAAAAAGGCCGTTGCAGCATCAGCCACACTAAATACCTCTTTCGAATAAGAAAAGGGACTTATCGTGTTCATCCTGATGCTATTAAAGAACAAATAAGAATTAATATTAAGAATGAAATGGCGCTTAATAAAGTACCACTTAAAAACGATCGTTATTACTTTTAATAAGTGATATAGGTCATTAGCAGCATTTAATTAAGCAAACGTTGTTAACCTGGTGTGGATTAGTACAGGCGAATTGAATCATTTGTTGTGTGAAAATCTGCACGTTGATCGTAAGCAGATTAAGCCAGGTGGCGCGATAGATACGGTCATCAGTACTGATCAGAAATAAACAGGGCGTGAATTCCACCAAAGAAAACAAGTGACATATTCAACGTAATAAAAAAATAGAATGGCCGAATCTGGTATTGAGCCAGGGTCATGCAGATAACTAATCCCCGTGACATAAACTTTATATCGTTTAAATACATAGAGTTATGAGCGAATTCATAATTAAAAACGCACTAAAAGCGCATCAAAGCAGATAATAAGCTCTTTTAATCTATCTTAGGCCTCAATAACATCGTCCACCTCATCCTGGCCATTGATCAACATTAAACAAGCCGCTGTTAACTTACAACAACTCAAACTTTAATGAGAAATTTAGTGTAAACTCATAAAAACGTATAAAAATATAACGTCAAAACTAGACTGAAACATCTATATGGATCATTCACAATACAAACGACCACCTATTACTGAAGCAGTTATAGAGATGCGGTTTTCATCAGTAATTGAAGAACCTACCTTACTAAAAGTAAGTAAAAAATTTGAAAAGAATTACTCCCGCTTGGAGCCAATAAAAAGCCATGGCTTAGAAACTAATGTTATAAATGGCGAATCAATAACTAACATAATTACTAAAACTGATTATCGCCTTTCTTCTCAAGATATATCTCAGATACTTATCTTGAGGCAATCAGCATTTGTATTATCTCAATTAGCTCCATACAAAAGCTGGGATTATTTAATCTCTCGCTTTGAAAGGGACGTGAAATTACATTTGAAACATGCAGGCTACTGCCCAATCACAAGAATAGGTGTTAGGTACATTAATAGAATAGATATCCCTAAAACAGGCTCTTTAATACATGAAGCTGAGTATCTTAACATTTATCCTAAACACCCAGATATATTAAACCCTCTATTGAGTTATTCAATTAATTCACGGTCAGAGCTGGAAGACATCAAGTCTTTATTAACTATAAATTCTGCCGTTGTTAACTCACCATTACCCGAAAATATATCAATAGTTGTAGACCAAGATATTGTGCGAGAAACAGATCTACCTCAAAATACAAAAGATATCATTGATTTTCTTCATGAGGTACGAATTAAAAAGAACTCTGTTTTTGAGTCATGTATAACAGACAAAACAAGGGAGCTGTTTGACAAATGAGCAAAGAAATAATTAGCACAGGGTCATCATACGGTATCAATCAAAATACTAATATCGTATCCTCTTTTCAAAACATCAAGGATAATTTGCTTAAACAAACATCAAGCAGCTATTCTAATCTTGAAGTTAGCCCCCAAACCGCACAAATATTTGAGCAAATTAATGATCTTCAAATTGAACCCAGCTTAAGCTCTTTCACTGGAGAGACTTTCACCAGGGCTGGGAAGCACTCTATCAATGAGATTCTTTTTGATGCTTGTGCAAATGTAAAAATTCTGACATCCGCTGTATCAATGCACTTAAACCCTAAGTTACGAAAGAATTTATTTGATCAGGTAGATTTGATTCACGATTCAGAAGACTGGGATGAAGATGATGCTCCAGTAAAGAAGCTATCCTTCCAGTCTTTTCTAAGATGGTTATTATTAGCGTCCCCTGAACGAGGCCCTGGTTTAGGTTTAACTTCTTCAGGAAACCTTATAGCTGCATGGATAGATAATCAAGACCGACTCATATTAGAGTTTTCACCTAACGACATAGTTAAATGGATAGTTACAACACACATTGATGATGAGATTGAACGTGGCACAGGACGAACAAAAATATTACGATTACCGACTGTGTTAGCCCCATATGAAGTCGATAAATTTTTTAACAAAAAGGATTAAATTTGGGCATTCCAAACGACAACCATGTCTTAAGACATGTACCATTAAAAAAACTTTTTAGAGATGACGAAGGAAATATTCATGGCCTTCTCCCGCAGGCCTTTGAACTGAGACCACAAGACAATAAAAAACTTTCTGTAAATTGGCTGGAATATTTTGAAGAAGCCACTCATCAAGACAACATTGAATCAACTATAAAAGCTTTAAGATTATCAAGAGGAATTAAAAATAGTAGCAATTGTGCCTACGGCGTGGGAAATATTGAAGCCATAAAAGACACCTGTAAGTCACACGGCGCTACAAAAGTTGATGTCGTTCATTCCGGGAACAAGGGCAATAAATCTCATTCATCAATAATAAGACTTCCTGAAGACGACTTGAGCCTTATGACCTCTTTAGCTGAAGAGATATTTACCGAAGTTATTAACAATAAAAGCATACCCTGATCTCGCTTACTCCAATTATATAAAGAGATATAAAAGCAAAGAAACAATTAAGTAGCTTTGTTATCGTGATTATTTACTGTGAGATATATACAAGTGCGCCATAAGTGCGCTTTCATACTAGCAAGACGATTAGTGAGCCATATAACTCATTAAATATAAAGAAAAAGTGGTGGCCGAACCTGGAATTGAACCAGGGACACGCGGATTTTCAATCCGCTGCTCTACCGACTGAGCTATTCGGCCATTTAGGTACTTTTTATTTGCACTCAGAAGACACTGATTTGCAAAGAGGGCGTATTAGACAAGTTCAGGCGGTCTGAGTCAAGTAAAAATATCTATAAAATACCCCCAATCGCAATCTAAAGATCACGCCTACGGGCAAAAGGCACTGTAGGCGCTAGCTTCAGCTGACGAACCAGCAGCCCACCCTATACTGCCCGTCATTTACCGCTTGTCATTTACTCACGGGTGGCACAAATCCTTCAGGGGCCGCGGTGCTTTCACCGCTAAAGAAAAACTTTTCCATTTCATCTTCCAGAAACTTACGGGCTTTCGGCTCGATCGGCGACAGGCGGTATTCATTAATCAACATGGTCTGATGCTGCAACCATTCTGCCCAGGCCTCTTTTGACACATTATTGTAGATTCTCGCACCCAGATCACCCGGGTAAGTGGGACGATCCAGACCTTCCGCTTCGCGGCCTAATTTTACACATTGCACCATACGGCTCATGACTCTTCCTCTATAAACGGTTTAATAATTGACTAACAGGCGCCGCCAGCCCCAGAACAGGTTGTTCAGGGGCTGGCTGCACACTATTTGGTTTCTGGCAGGCTTTATACCAGACTCTGCGCTGCGCTTCCATCACACTTTGCCCATGGTTATTCATGAGGGTATTCACCTGCGCGATGCAGGGGGTGATATCCAGATGAAAATGGCTGAAGGTGTGACGCACCACCGCTAGCTCTTCAGTGACATTAATATCCAGCTGATAATGCGCTTCACACCAGTCACTAACCGACTCAGCCAGGGGCATTTCCGGCAGGCTCCACAACCCTCCCCAGATTCCCGTGGGGGGACGTTTTTCTAATAAAGTTTGCTGCTGTTCGTTTTGCAGTAGCAACATGCGAACAGCTTTTACCGGCAGGGTTTTCCTCGGTTTGGGGGTCGGCAATAAAGTCACCTGCTCTGTCGCCAGCGCCGCACAGCCTGATTTCAGCGGGCATATTTCACAATCAGGTTTAGCGCGTTTACACAGGGTTGCGCCTAAATCCATTATCGCCTGGGTGTAATCCGCCAGCTGTTTTTGGGGCGTATGCTGCTCGGCAAACCCCCACAATTGATCCTGAACTTTCGGCTGCCCAGTCCAGCCATGTATCGCATGAAAGCGCGCCAGCACCCGTTTGACATTGCCATCCAAAATAGCATGTCGTTGCCCCGCTGACTGCGCCAGTATTGCGCCGGCGGTGGAGCGGCCAATGCCCGGCAATGCCAGTACCGCCTCAAATTGCAACGGAAACTCAGCACCATGTTCATCTCGGATCTGTTGCGCGGCTTTATGTAAATTACGCGCCCGGGCGTAATATCCCAGACCTGACCAGTGATGCAGGACATCATCTTCCGGTGCATCCGCCAGTGCCTGAACATCCACAAAGCGCTGCATAAATTTTTCGTAATAGGGGATGACGGTTTTTACCTGGGTTTGCTGCAGCATGATTTCCGAAATCCACACCCGATAAGCATTACGATTTTGCTGCCAGGGCAGATCTTTTCGCCCGTGCTGGTGGTACCAGCTAAGGAGTTTTTTTGAAACGTTGATTGTCATGTTTATCTTCGTTTTGCTTTTATTTCCAGCCAGTGCTGCCCCGTTAACATTAAGTACTCATCGTTCCCGAATACCCATGATAATTTTATTGGTCGAGAACCCCGCGACTTTACCACACTTGAAGCCGCTGGATCTCAGACACAGGCATTCGGAGATGACAAAAATGTTATTTATTTTTTACTTGTTTCTACTTATTGCGCGACCGATCTATATTCCAGCCTTCGCTGAAATGATAATATTATTTAAACAGGCCCTTAAATTTATCTTTCAATTTGTTTTTCGCTTTATCTGTTTTTTGATCTTTTTCTTTTTTCAGCTTCTGTTTAATTTCCGTTTTAACCTCGGCTTTTAATTCTTTACCGACACTCTTTAACCAGACTTTCGAATCAATACTAATTGCCGGTTGTGCAAAGTTGCCTTTTACGAATACCGGCATCGGCACATCCAGCAGGCGCTCACCGGCGGTATTTGTTTTCCCCGGCTGCACATCCACCACCACACGATAATCCAGTGTTTCCTGTGGTAAATCAATTTTACCAGCACCGGTAATTTTAAACCGTGATGCCTCCAGCAACAGGTCTTTGTTTTCTACTACACCATTTTGAATTACCGCCGAAGCCTGTGCTACTTTCAGTGCCGTTGTTTCTTTAGGATTATATTCACCCCGCCAGGCCTGAGGTACCTGTTGTTTCTTTTTCTCTAAAAAATCGACCACGCCCTTGCGCACAAAATACTCCGCATCAACCCCGTGTAATTCCGCCTTCTCCATATTCATTTTTAACGTGCCATTGGTGCCTGCAATTAACTGGTTGACTGATTGCCCCCGGGTTTTAAGCGCTAAATTAAGATGAGTCTCGCCGGTCATCGACACGCTTTTTTCACCCAGCATTTCCTGCAAAATCGGATTCACAACCGACTCGGCTTTTAAACCACTGCCGGTTAATTTAAATTCATAGCGCGGTATTTTTTTACGCACGTCAAGTTGCCCGGATGAAGTCACCTTGCCCTCTAGCACCTGGGCATTTAATTTGGGAATCTTGATTACACCGGCATTGGCAAGGGTTTCAATTTCCAGGTTTGACACAAACTGATCCGACGCCACCATTGACGTCGCCTGAAACAGGCCATTTACATTTAAGCCGCGCAACAATTCGACGGGGAGCTCAATCGGAATATCGACTTTTTTCGATGCCACAGGTGTGACACTTTGCTTTACCGGTTTTACAGGCTCCACCGGCGGCAGGTAATCATCCAGCATCAGCTGGTCAAGTTTTACCGAATAAAGTATCTGCGGCTTTGCGAAATTATTCAGTTTTAACTGCGCCAGAAAGGTAGATTTATCCAGCCGAATTTTGATGGATGACATTTCAAGATTTTTTTCATTCGCTACAAAATAAAACGACGTGGACGCTTTTTGAAGCACGGCATCGCTGCGGGTGTCAGGCAACGCTATGGCAAAAGCTTTAGCTAACGCGCGCGGGTTAAATTCCTGGATCTCAAGCTGCCCCTGCGCCTGGGGTGCATCGAGTAAGTTTTTAACCGCCAGTTGCAAATCCAGGGTTAACTCAGTGGACTGTATTTTTAACGGTTTAAGCGCCGCGGTTTGTTTTTGCAAATCAGCCGTTGCACTGCCGTTAATAAAAACCGAGTGTTTTTTATCTGCCGTTAATTTTTCCGTGGCCAATTTTTTCGTGGCTAACTTTCCCGCGGCCAATTTTCCCATGGCCAATTTTCTCTGCAGGTCAATTTTCACTGAAAAATCTTGCATATCAAACTGCTGCTTATTTAAATCCATATTAATACTTGAATTTAAACTGAGTTGAATCTGGTTTATGTCCGCCTGCTGCAATTTTGCATCAAGCACTAAGCGCATTTTATCGAGCTTGAATTTTTGTGCGTCCAGATCAAATTCAAGCCGAGTATTCATCGTGATTTTCAGCCGTGCCGCAGGTTCTGATAGATCAACCTCAGTGGATAATTTTATTGGCAGGGCTTCACCGACACGCAGCGCGCCGGTGCTGATAGTTAAATTCTGCAGTGCTATATTTTTTCCGCTACTTGCATCTTGCCAGCTGATATTCGCCTGCTTTATATCCACGCCATTAATAAGCAGCCCGGCAAGCAAATCATTTGTCGATTTTTCAGTGTTATTTTCTATCTTACTTTTCGGGGTAATTTTCGGGGTGATTTCAGGGATGATTTCGGGGGTGGTTTTGGGGACATCTTTTGGCGTTTGTGCTGCCGCATTGTCCGCCTGCTTTTTCAATATGTCATCCCAGTTGCTGATGCCCTGCTTATTTTTTTCCAGAAACAGTTCAAGCCCATGGATTTGCAGTGTGTCGATGTGAATGTTCTGACTGAGCAGAGGCAACAATTTCACCCGCACATCCAGCTGCTGCATTTGCAACATTTTTTCAGCCTTAAAGCCGCTAGCGTTGCTCAGGGTTATTTGTTGCAGCTTAATACCCAGCCAGGGAAATACCGACGGTTTGATATCCTCTAGTGTAAAGTCACGTCCGGTCTGTTGTTTTACCTGCTCACTAATCAGCGACGTATATTGATTCGCATCAAAGGTCGCAACAAAAATCCCGCCGCCAATGACCAGCAACAAAAGAAGGCTGCCGAGTACATACAAACTGATTTTAAAAATTTTCATTCTGTTCTCCGAACAGTTACAATGTTTGAGCAGTTAAATGATGTTAGCTTAATTTACTTAGTTTAATCCAGCGGATTATTCACAGGAATCCATATGAAATTACTTGATGTCTTGTTTGATGCTTATGATTCCACGCGCAATTCAACGCGCAGGTTACTGGGTAAAAAACCCCGCGGCAACAATGAGGAACACAGCTGGCTGGCGCGCATCCTATCTTCTGTCCTCTTACTGCTGATTCTAATTACCCTGGTGCTCGGCTTTTTATGGAACGCTGAGCCCGCCGATTTTAACCCCGTAAAAAGAGCGGTGGAATTATCGGCCCAACGCGGCGAGGATATGGCTACCGGCTACATCACCACCAGCGCATTAATTATCTGTGCAGAAACCCTTCTCGACAAACGCGGCGGCTACCTCAGTAATGATAAATTTCCACCGGGGGTATTTATGGACAATATTCCCAACTGGGAATTCGGCGTGCTGAGCCAGATCAGAGACTTAACCCTGGCCCTGCGTAACGACATTACCCGCTCCCAGTCTCAGTCAATTGAAGATACGGACATCGTTGAAGCGGATAACAAATTTCGCATTGATTCCGAATCCTGGTTGCTCCCTTCAGCTGAATCTGAATACCGAAATGGCATTAAGGCGCTGTACCGATACCTGGGACGGCTTGCGGATGAGGACACACAAAATGCGCAGTTTTATGCCCGTGCAGATAATCTGGAAGTATGGCTGGGCATGGTGTCAAAACGCCTGGGCAGTTTATCACAGCGTTTAAGTGCCAGCGTTGGACAAGCCCGCCTGAACACCGACCTGGCCGGTGACGCCGAGGCGCACCAGTCAACCCCCACAGGAGCAATAATTGAAGTTAAAACCCCCTGGCTGGAAATTGACGATATTTTTTATGAGGCACGGGGCAGTGCCTGGGCATTCCGTCAATTATTAAAAGCCGCCGAATCCGATTATCAGGATGTGCTGCGCAAAAAAAATGCACAGGTGAGTTTACAGCAAATTATTCGTGAACTAGAAGCGACACAGGACGCCCTGTGGAGCCCGGTAATATTAAATGGCGGTGGCTTTGGATTTTTTGCTAATCACTCGCTGGTGATGGCGAATTATATTTCCAGAGCCAATGCGGCGGTCATTGATTTGCGCCAGCTTTTGAAACAGGGGTGATGATTATTCTTTTCAAGCCATGTTGCTGGCTGGGGATGGTTATTATTAACTGAACCGCTCTAGAGGGGATTTAATGACTTTCACTGACCTTGCCCTTAGAAAAAGGCAAGGTAATTATAAAATATTTATAAACCTTCATTGTGCCAAAAAGTTTTTTTTCAGGAAACCATCCGATTACACGCATCCAGTGCTGCAATTTTATAGGCCTCCGCCAGGGTTGGATAATTAAAAACGTTTTCAACAAAAAAATCCAGATCCCCGTCCAGCGCCAGCACTGCCTGACCAATGTGTACCAGTTCTGTTGCTTCTTCGCCGAGCACGTGCACCCCTAATAGCTTTTTATTTTCCAGGCTAAAAATGAGTTTCAGCATGCCTTCCTGCAAACCCATTATGTGTCCCCGAGCGGTTTCTTTTAAACGGGCGATGCCGACTTCATAAGGTATTTTTTCTTTGGTGAGTTCTTCTTCGGTTTTCCCCACCATGCTCATTTCCGGCACCGCATACACTCCGAATGGAAAGAGCTCCGGATGTGAATGTAATGACATACCAAATGCGTGGCGTGACGCTAAACGCCCCTGCTCCATCGATGTGGAGGCCAGGCTGGGAAAACCGATTAAATCACCCGCTGCATAAATGTGCGGTACTTCGGTTTGATAAAATTCATTCACCTTCATCTGTCCGCGACTGCATGCGGACAAACCCGCTGCCTCTAAATTTAATGAATTTACGCAACCGATTCGCCCGGCGGCAAACATCACTAAATCCGCGGCGAATTTTTTGCCACTCTCGAGTGTAACCACCGCCTGATCATATTCATTTTTTTCCACGCTGCACACGTCTTCACCGAGACGTACCACGGTTCCCCGGTCGCGCATTAGATGGGTTAACTCCGCGATAATTTCTCTGTCCATAAAACCCATCATTGAATCACGGCCATCAATCAGAGTAATTTTGATATCCAACGCACTGAAAATCGATGCGTACTCAACACCAATCACACCCGCACCGATCACCGCCATACTGCGAGGTAATTTTTTTAAGTATAAAATATCATCACTGTCGATAATGGTTTCACCATCGAAGGGAATGTGATCAGGCCGGTTAGGTTTTGTGCCGGTGGCGAGTAGCACATGGTCAGCCTGCACTTCGGAAATTTTACCGTGACGGTTTTCAATTTGAATATGGTGCGGGTCGAGAAAGGAGCCGGTGCCCTGTATCAACTCAACATTATTGCGCCGCAACTGGTGCGACATCACTTCGGTTTCCTGATTGATTGTAATGGCAACCCGTTGCAATAAATCTTCCATGCTCAGGTTATCTTTTAAGCGGTAACTTTTGCCATATAATCCACGCTGATCATAGCCGGATAAATACATCGCCGCTTCACGCAGTGTTTTACTGGGAATGGTACCGGTGTGCACCGCAACGCCACCAATCTCCTGGCCCCGTTCAATAATTGCCACACGCTTGTTTATTTTGGCTGCCTGCACCGCGGCTTTTTGACCCGCGGGGCCGGAGCCGATAATGATCAGGTCATAGTCCTGTGACATGAATACTCCAGAATTAGGAAAGGTTTAAGTGAAGTGTAGCAGCGGTAAGAAATACTGCTTTTAAAAGCATATTTGATCAGAGTACCCCTAACCCCGTTTAGACGAGTCATATATAAGACCGAACCCATTAAAACTAGTCCCGCTTAGACCAGTCTCCAGATTTGCCCCCGGACTTTTTCAGCAGACCAATGTGCTCCATGTGCATCCCCCGATCCACCGCTTTGCACATATCATAAATGGTCAGCAGGCTAACCTGCACCGCGGTGAGGGCTTCCATCTCTACACCGGTGTTACCTTTACACTCCACCGTAACCTGACAATGCACCCCGGGTAATGCTTCGTCGCAAGTAAGTTCTATATCCACATGGGTGAGCGCCAGCGGGTGACACAGGGGAATTAAATCCGCGGTTTTCTTTGCCGCCATAATCCCAGCGACCCGCGCAATGCCCAACACATCGCCTTTTTTGTGGTTGCCCTGCTGAATAAGCGCTAACGTTTCCGGCAACATAAAAATATCACCCTCGGCGATTGCCTGGCGTTTGGTGATATCTTTCAGGCTAACATCAACCATGTGGGCTTCGCCGGAGGTGTTAAAATGCGTTAATTTATCAGTCATGCTTTGGGCTCGTATCTATTACAATATTGGAAAACGCTATAGGGCATCTCTAAAAATAGCTTGCGGCCTCTGCGAGCCCTGAAGCATGCAGCTACTAGGCGCAGCCCGCAGTACAATGGTTATTCCATTGTCAAGGGTTGCAACAACGTAGATGCATGTTTCAGGGATCGCCCTACGGGGCTTTGCTCCCTGCCCAGACTTCCCAGGCCAGGGAGCAAAGCCAGAGGTCACAATCTATTTATAGAGGTGCCCTATAGTAACAATTTGAGTAACAAAAGGGTTAAGGTTTTACGAATGAGCATTACCGTTAAATTTTTTGCACGATTGCGCGAACAGGTGGGCAAGGCGGAGCTAATATTAGACGATGCCAGTGATATGCCGTCCGCCCGTGATATACAATCGATATGGAATCAGGCCACCGAAAATATGCGCATGCCAGATAACACCCTGTGCGCCATTAATATGGAATATTCGAACACGGATGCGCCGGTAAAAGATGGCGACGAGGTGGCTTTTTTCCCGCCGGTTACCGGGGGAAGCTACTTGGATCATCACGGGGATCATCATGGCAGTTAAAATTCTCAGCAGCGCTTTCGATCCCTGGCATGAAACTCAGCAGCACCAGCAAAACCAGCTTGAAGCGGGCAAATATGGCGCCACTGCCAGTTTTGTGGGGACCATGCGGGATTTTAATCAGGGGGATGATGTCGCCAGCATGACCCTCGAGCACTACCCGGGAATGACCGAAAGTTATCTGCATAAAATCTGCGATGAGGCAGAACAGCGCTGGCCGTTAATCGACTGTTTAATTGTACACCGGGTCGGGGAAATACACCCCAACGACCCCATTGTGCTCACCGTGGTGTGGTCGGCTCACCGCAAAGCGGCCTTTGAAGCCTGCCGCTATTTAATGGAAGCGCTAAAAACCCGCGCGCCTTTCTGGAAAAAAGAAGGCATGGCAGAAGGCCATCGCTGGGTTGATAAAAACACACCCGGATAAATTTACAGCATTTTTCCATAATCAGTGTGATATTTTTTGCGCTTATGGCACACAGCACTTGAACCCCTCGAAAGGTCTTGGTAACGTGCGGGTTTATATTTTTTAATCAAGGGCTAAATTAATGTTAAGAGCAATTCCCACCGCCGTTGTCAGCATCGGCCTCTCCGTGCTGCTAACTGCCTGTAATCACGAAACAGGTAGTGCAGAAAAAGAAGTTAAACTCGACAACCAGACCAATAAAGCCAGCTACAGCATTGGCCTTCAGTTCGGTACACAGATTTCAAAAATCAAGGACATGGTTAATCAGGACGTCATCATTCAAGGTTTTAAAGATAGCCTTGCAGATGCCGAGCCCAAAATGACCCCTGAAGAAATGCAAACCACTATGCAGGAATTTCAAAAAACCATGATGGAAGCCCAAAAAGCCAAGCAGGCTGAACAGGCCGTCAGTGGCAAAGCCGAAGGTGATAAATTTCTAGCGGCTAACAAAACTAAAGAAGGCGTAAAAACCACAGAAAGCGGTTTGCAATATCAAATCATTACCGAAGGCAAAGGCGAAACACCCAAAGCCACTGATACGGTTGTTACCCACTACACCGGCACCACGATTGACGGTAAAGTGTTTGACAGCTCTTACAAGCGTGATGCCCCTGCGACTTTCCCGGTTAACGGCGTGATTAAAGGCTGGACTGAAGCCCTGCAATTAATGAAAACAGGTGCTAAATGGAAACTGTTTATTCCTTCAGAACTGGCTTACGGTGAACGCGGTGCCGGTGCAAACATTGGCCCAAATCAGGTGCTGATCTTTGAAATTGAATTACTGGAAATTAAGAAGTCGTAATTACTTTTTTAGTTTTCAGATAAAAAAAGAGCGCTCCTTCGAGCGCTCTTTTTTTTGACCACAGTAAATAATACCTCTAAAAGCGAGTTCCAGTTTGCGAATAATCAATCATTATATTGTGGAAAGATACAAATCCCCCTCTGTCCCCAATGCCAGTAAGTTAAGAGTTAAGTCATTGATATGGATAAAAAATAGTCCAAATTTTTGTTATGCCTCCCCCTTAGAAAAAGGGGGAATGAGGGGGATTTAAAAACTT
>Ga0316209_1000394_pt1 | contig 80930 bp, 52 predicted proteins | sample 6monopyrite_MG_FD_204945 | JGI IMG/M metagenome (GOLD analysis project Ga0316209, IMG submission 204945) | Microbial mat bacterial communities from mineral coupon in-situ incubated in ocean water Damariscotta River, Maine, United States -... | ecosystem: Environmental > Aquatic > Marine >... | reverse complement strand
GCTCCATTCGCAACTTCGACCCAATCGAGACCGTTGAACTCAACCCCGAACAGGAGATCGATTCCAGCCAAAACGCTGCGTGATGCTCGGACAACCACAAGCTGCAACTATCTTGACACTCACCGCCACAGTCGAGCTTGTAAGCTCGTCGAGGAAGCCAGTGATCGCAAAACGCCGGTAGGGGCCGAAAGGCTGGCGTAGCCGGCCGTTCGTGGTGTTTAGTCCGCGTGGTCATGAATAATGTGGGCTAGACGAAGCTCACGAGCGCGATCCCACGGACGCGCCTCTCGGTATCACTGCTGGGGGGCGCGTCTCTCTATGTCGAGGAGGGCGTGCGCAGTCGCAGCTGACCACAGGCCGCATCGCTCTGCATGCCTCGCGACCAGCGCACCGTGGCCACGATCCCGCGGTCCTGGAGGGTGAGCTTGAAGTCCTCGACGCGGTCGGCGTGCGGCCGGCCGACCGTCTCTTCGTCGATCGGGTTGTAGGGGATCAGGTTCACGCCGGCCCGCCGGCCGCGCAGCCTCTCGGCCAACCGCTCGGCATGACCGGGGCTGTCGTTCTCGCCGGAGAGGAGCACGTACTCGTAGGTGATCTCGCGACCGGTCTTCTCGAACCAGTCGTCACCGGCGCGGAGCACTTCCTCGATCGGGGTTCCGGCCATGGCGGGAACCAGGACGTCGCGCTGCTCGTCGTCGGGCGTGTGCAGGGAGATCGCCAGCTGGAAGTGGGGCTTCTGTTCTGCGAGGCGGCGCAACCGATCGGGGAAGCCAACGGTCGAGACCGTGATTCGTCTCGCGCCGAGCTTCATCTCCGTGCGCACCGTCTCGAGCGCGCTGGTCAGGTTGTCGATGTTGAGCAGGGGCTCGCCGACTCCCATGATGACGCTGCGCGAGAGCTCGCCCAGCTCGCGGCCGCGCAGGAACTGCTCGATGATCTCGCCGCGCGTGAGGTTGCGCGACAGCCCGAGCTTGCCCGAGGCGCAGAAGGGACAACCGACCGGGCAGCCCGCCTGGCTCGAGACGCACAGCGTCGCGCCACGGTCCTTTCGCGTGGACGGGATGTGAACGGTCTCGACGGCATCTCCGCCGCGAAAGCCGATCAGGAGCTTGGTCGTCTCGTCCGAGGCCTGGCTGCGACCCAGCTCGGTTCCCGTGAGGATCGGAAGCTCTTCGCTCAGCCGAGTCCTGAGCGCCGCAGGCAGCGCGGTCATGGACTCGAAGTCGAGCTCGCCGGCCGCGAAGACTCTCTCGCGAGCGATCTTGGCGTGGAAGGGCTTGCCGCCCAGCTGGCGGAAGCGCGCCTGGCACTCCTCGAGGTCTAGATCGAGGAAGCTCGGCTTGGTTTCGGCGTCGGCCACGGCTTCTTGGAGAGCGCTAGGCTTCGGAAGTGGTCTCGGCGGCCGCCTTGGCCTCCGCCGCGCGCAGGAGCTCGGCGACCTCGGCCGCGGCCTTTAGGGCGTCGGCGAGGCTGGGGGGATTCGCGCCGCCGACGGTACGGTGTCCGCCGCCACCGTAGGTCTCCATGATCTCCCCGATGTGGACACCGTCCGCGGGCGGGTTCCAGGGATTGACGCCGGCGCTCACGTGGTAGCCCGCGCGCGTCGGGATGACGCCGACCGAGTAGTGGATCTCGGGGTGGTGGAAGAAGGCGGAGAAGCGCTCGCGTCGAATCGAGTTGGACGATGCGTCGTAGAGCAGCACCAGGTTCTCGACGCTCTGGATCGTGGGGGGGAACTGCTCGAGCGCGCGATCGCGGTTGCGGGCTGCACGCTGGAAGGCCTTCTCGACATCCTTTCGAGAAGCGATCTGTTCGAGTGTCTGGCGCGACATGGCACCGACGAGGTCATCGAGCCAGGCGGAGTCGGGAGCGACGTAGAGAGAGCGCGCGACGCGCAAGGCGGGCGTGTCGTCGAACAGGGCCTGCTCGACGTCCTTGTACTGCGCGGCGTCGACGATGTCCGACCAGTAGGCCATCTCTTCGAAGCGCTTCGGGGCGTCGTAGCCCCAATGCTCTTTCGCGTGACGGAGGATCAGCGGCGGGCAGGACGGCGAACCCTCGTCCCAGGCCCACTTGTCCGTCGGCGTGTACGCGGCGCGCAGCTCATCGGAGAGGAAGGTCGTGGGGTGGTGATCGAACCAGTACTCCGCCCGTGGGTGGAAGTGGAAGTCCACGATCGCGAAGCGCTCGTCCTTGGAGAAGTTCTCCCAGTCGTCGCGCTGGTGGTAGTTGACACTCTGCCACGTGACTTCCTCGCCTCGAGTATCACGGAGTATCGCGGCCAGGACACCGGCGGAAACCATTCCGTCGAAATCCCGATGGTAGTGAATGCAGATGGGGGACATGCGCGAGACAGGATAGCCCTTCTCGAGACACGAGGGCTAGCACGGCGTCTGCAAGAACGCGAACGGAGTCAGCAGGGTGCGGACTTGCTGCTGGGGGAGACTAGGCGCTCTCGCGCTCGACGTCCGTATCGTCGATCTCGTCCGAAGCCTCTGCAGCGGGCTCGACGCTCGCCTCTTCTTCGACTTCATCCGCAAGGTCTTCGGCGACCAGCCCGCGGGCCAGGGTGCGCTTTCCGGCCACGACGTCGGCATCGACGACGAACTCCGTGGTGTCCTTGCGGTTGGGTAGCTCGTAGAGCAGGTCGAGCAGCAGCTCTTCCAGGATCGAGCGAAGTGCACGCACTCCGGTCTCGCGCTCGATCGAGATGTCGGCGATAGCTTCCAGGCTGTCCTCGGCGAAGCTGAGGTCTGCGCCCTCCATGGCGAACAGGCCTTGGTACTGGCGGACGAGAGAGTTGCGCGGCTCGGTCAAGATGCGCACGAGGTCTTCGCGCTGCAGCTTGTGCAGAGTCGTCACGACGGGCAAGCGTCCGATGAACTCGGGGATCATCCCGAACTCCATCAAATCCTTCGGCGAGAGGAAGCGCGAGAGCTCCTCGGGGGACAGGTCGCTGGTGCGCCCGACGAGTTGGCCCTTGTTCTCGAGCTCTTCGAGGTCCGCGGCGCGTCCGAATCCGAGGACGTTGCGACCCACGCGCTTCGAGATGATCTCTTCGACGCCGGCGAAGGTGCCGCCGCAGATGAAGAGGATGTTCTTGGTGTCGAGCTGGATGTAGCTCTGCTCCGGGTGCTTACGTCCACCCTGGGGCGGGACGTTGGCGACAGTGCCTTCGAGAATCTTGAGCAGCGCCTGCTGGACGCCCTCGCCCGAGACGTCGCGCGTGATCGAGACATTGGAGGTCGTCCGACCGATCTTGTCGATCTCGTCGATGTAGATGATGCCCTGCTGGGCGCGATCGCGATCGAAGTCGGCGGACTGCAGCAGCTTGAGCAGGATGTTCTCGACGTCCTCGCCGACGTAGCCGGCTTCGGTCAGAGTGGTCGCATCCGCCATCGCGAAGGGAACGTCGAGCATGCGGGCCAGCGTGCGGGCCAGCAGCGTCTTGCCGGAGCCGGTCGGGCCGACGAGCAGGACGTTGGACTTCTCGATCTCGACGCCCTCGAAGGCGTCGCTGGTTCCCGTGCGCTGGTTGCGCAGTCGCTTGTAGTGGTTGTAGACCGCGACCGAGAGGACCTTCTTGGCGCGCTTCTGACCGACGACGTACTCGTCCAGTCCGCGCGCGATCTCGATCGGGGTCGGGAGGCGCTTGGTCTCGACCAGGCTACCCTCCGGTGCCCCGACCATCTCGCTGGAAGCAGCCGTGGACGTGGCGGAGGTGTCTCCGCCACGACGCTGCTCCTCTTGGAGAATCGAGTTGCAGATCTCGATGCACTCGTTGCAGATGTAGACCCCGGGAGGGCCAGCAATCAACGAGCTGACGTGGTGCCGCCGCTTCTCGCAGAAGGTACAGCGCTCCACATGGCGCCCACGTCCGGATGATCGAGTCATGCTCGAATCTTACTATTTGTCCTGGGTCTTGGAGACCACATGGTCGATCAGGCCGAATTCTTTGGCCTCAGTGGGGCTCATGAAGTTGTCCCGATCGCAGGCCTCGGAAAGTTCTTCCGGGGTCCTGCCGCTGTGATGGGCGAGGATTCCTTCGAGGTTGGCCTTCATCTTCAGGATCTCTTGGACTTGGATCTCCATGTCCCGAGCTTGTCCCTGTGCGCCACCCCAAGGCTGGTGAATCATCACCCGCGAGTTCGGCAGAGCGAATCGTTTGCCGGGAGAGCCACCCGCGAGCAGGACAGCTCCCATGGAAGCCGCTTGGCCCAAGCAGTACGTCGAGACGTCCGGCTTCACGAACTGCATCGTGTCGTAGATGGCCAGGCCCGCCGTAACGGAGCCACCCGGGGAGTTGATGTAGATGTAGATGTCCTGCGACTGGTTGACTCGATCGAGAAACAACAGCTGGGCCATCACGGAGTTGGCCACGTGGTCATCGATTGCCGTTCCGATGAAGACGATGCGGTCTTCCAGAAGGCGCGAGTAGATGTCGTAGGAGCGTTCACCGCGGCCGGTGCGTTCTACGACGAAGGGGACGATGTTCGACTGCTCGCTCATTCGCTCTTGATTGGGTTGGTCTTGGATGGACATGGGGGACTTGGAGGTGGGTCCTGTAGAGAGGGCCTGAGAGATGAAGAGCCGAGTGGGCTACTCCTCTGTGATCGTGGCGTTCTCGCGGAGGAAAACACGAACCTTTTTCTCTAAGAGTTCCGTGGCAAGTTGGGGGAAGAGGTTCTGCTCGCGGTAGTAGTCGCGAACGGTCTCGACGGGGGCGTTGTTGCGTTGAGCGATGCTCTGCAGCTCGGCCATCATGTCCTCATCGGCTACTTTGAGTTCTTCCTTTTGCCCGATCGCCTCGACCAGGTACAGAGCGGAGAGCGACTTGGAAGCCGTTTCATAGCCTGTCTCGGTCTCGGCTCCGATACGCGCCTGGGCCTCTTCGGGGGGAACACCCTGGTTGGCAAGCTCCTCGGTCAGGGCCTGGATCCGACCGGCAACCTGCTTCTCGACCAGCTGAGTAGGAAGTTCCATTGGGTGCATGGCCAGCAATTGCTCGAGCAGCTGCGTCTCGATCATCTGGTTGCGCTGCTCCTCCTTCGCCTCGGTGAGGCGCGCTTTCGCGTTCTTGCGCATGCCCTCCTCGTCCTCGGCTTCGAACATCTTGTACATGGCCTCGTCGTCCGGCGGCACGATGCGATAGATCTCGCTGAGCACGAGCGAACAGGTCCCGGCCTCTCCGCGCGCCTTCTCCTCCGGAAAGTCGTCCGTGTAGGTGATCGGAATGTTGAGCTCGTCACCGACCTCGGCGCCGACCAGCGCTTGCTTGTACTCGTCCGCATCCGTTCCGGGCAGCGGCTGCTCCGGACCGACGCGCATGCCTTCGCGCTCGTTCAGGATCTCGTCGCCGAGCATGAAGCTGATCTTGGCGAGCGCCATACCCTTCTCGCTCAGGCCTTCGCCTTCTTCCGCCTTTTCGGCGGACGACTGACGATTGCGAACATCCTCGAGCGCGCGATCCAGCTCCTCGTCATCGACCTCGATCTTCGGCACGCGGAGCTCGAGCCCCTTCGTGTCGCCGAGCTCGATCTCCGGACGCAGGCACAGCTCGAAGTCGAGCGCCAGGTCGGTGCCGATCAGCACGTCCATCTTCTCGGGAGCGATCTCGGGGTGAGCGGCGGGGCGCAGGTTCTCGTCCTTGACAGCCTGCTCGTAGGCTTCGCGCACGTACTTCTGAACGGTCTCGCGACGCACTTCCTTGCCGTAGGACTTCTCCAGGACGTGGACGGGCACCTTGCCGGGACGGAAGCCCTTCATCTGCGCGCGGGAACCGACGCTCTTGAGGGCGCGTTCGACTTCGCGCTCGAGGTCGGCAGAGGGAACGGTGAAGGAGATCTTTGCCAGGCAGGCAGAGCTTTTCTCGACGGTGACTTCCATCGCTGGTGGGTGCGCGGGCGCGCTACGTTGTAGGAGAGAGAAGGGGAGGATGAGGGTCTCGGAAGACCTTCAGAAGGGCGTACAGGACCGAGCACTCTAGCGGGGCCGGGGTGTACTAGTCCAGCCCAGGGGCGTTCTACAAGAGGACCAGGACCTCGGCTTCGAAGGCCGGATCCGCAGGCACCCCGGTGAGCGCTCGAATCTCCCCTCCGCCCACGGGTCGAGCCGACGCTCTGGAGCGACTGGTGGGATGCAGCCAGCGCGCTCTTCGCTCGGCCGCCCGATCGAGTTCACCGCGATATTTAACGTGGAGACTGGTGCACTCGTGCTGATAGGACCCATGGGAATCCATAGCATGGGCGACCTCTGGCCGTCGTCCCTGGACAACACACAGCGTTCAGGGCGCACCGCCCCTCACGGTCTCGAAGCCTCCTCCGCATGTCCCGAAATCTAAGCAGCGTCCTCGCCATTCTCGTTATCGCGGCGATCGGCGTTCCGCTCTGGATCTTTGTCATTCAGAAGCGCCCGACTCCTCTGGCGGCTCCGCCTCGCGAGGTCGGACCCTCCCTGGTCACGACGCGCACTCTGGCCTGGAGCGACTACCCGCTCGAGGTGGAGGCGTTCGGAACGCTCCTGCCCCGGCGCCGCGCAACGCTGGTCGTCGAGCGTTCGGGTCGAGTGACGAGCGTCCACGAGTCCTGGCGACCGGGACTCTCGGTGAGTGAAGGGGAGGAGCTGCTCAGGATCGATCGGAAGCCCTTCGAGCTCGACCTCGCTCGAGCCGAGGCGGCGCAGGCGGAAGCGGAAGCGGGGGAAGCGGCGGCACAGCGGGAGCGCGAGCTGTCCATCGAGCTGCTCGCGAACGCGGAGAGTCAGTTCGAGATTGCCGAGCGCGAGCTCGCTCGGCTCGAGTCGCTCGAGGTACGCGGCCAAGTCGGCGCGAGCCTCGTCGATCAAGCGCGAACGGCGAAGGTCGCAGTGGAGGCTTCGCTCGGAACAGCGCGGGGCCGCGTCAGTGCGGCCGAGGTCAACGTGAGTGCCGCGCGCGCACGAGCAGCGCAAGCGGCTGTCGTCATCTCCCTCGCCCAAGACTCACTCTCGCGAACGGTGATCACGGCGCCCTTCGATGGAGAGCTCGAGGGCCGCGCTCCAACCCTCGGTGCATTCCTGGCCGCCGGCACACCCGTCGCCGAGTGTCTCGACCTCTCCGCGCTCCACCTCGTCGCGCGCGTACGCGCCGACCACCTGGGCGCGATGCGTGAGGGCCTGACCGCGACGGTGCGCTTGCCCTCGCGGCCCGAGCTCGCGGTGGAAGGACGCGTGCGCTCGGTCAGCTCCGCGGTCGATCCCATCTCGCGCAGTGCGGCCGTCGAGGTCGAGTTCGAGAACACCGTGTCGGGCGAGGACGGGACGATTCGTTCGCTGCTCCCGAGTGGGCTGTTCGCCGAGACCACCATCCACGCGGACGCGCGCGAGAAGATCCTCTGGATCGATCGCCGTCACCTGACCTGGCGCAACGAGATCGCCCAGGCCTGGGTGTTCTCGCCGGAGGAGCGAGCGCTGAAGAAGCCGCTCGTGCTCGGCGAGGCGCTCGGCGAGGGCTTCGCGGTCTTGGAGGGACTGCGCGTCGGTGAAGAGCTGATCACCGGCCCGCTCGATCGCCTGGTCGAAGGCGCGCCCTGCACGCGAACGAGATCCGCGGGTGAATCGAAAACCGACAGTTCGGAAACCGCCGAGCTGGAAAGCGTCTCCACCGAATGATCGCTTCGATCGCGCGCTTCGCCGTCCGCAACCCGGTCGGTGTCAACCTCGCCATGATCGCGGTGCTCGCGAGTGGACTGGCCGCGTACTTCGGCATGCCGCGCGAGGTCTTTCCGGAGTTCTCGCTCGACCAGATCATCGTCACGACGACCTATCCGGGCGCGAGCTCCGAAGATGTCGAGCGCCTGGTCACGCTCCCGATCGAGGAGGAGCTCGAGGGACTCGACGACCTCGACGAGATTCGCTCGGTCTCTTCCGAGAGCCTCTCGATCGTCACGCTGGAGCTGAAGACCGGCGCGGATACGGTCGAGATTCTCAACGAGGTTCGGTCGCGCCTCCAGTCGGGAGCGCTCGAGCTCCCCGAAGAAGCAGAGACGCCCTTCACGCACGAGCTGAAGACCGAGTTTCCGGTCATCGCCGTCTTCGTCTACGGCGGTGCCTCCGAGGAGGTCTTGCGAGAAGTCGCGCGCGAGCAAGAGCTCTTGATCGAGGCCCTGCCGGGAGTCTCGAGCGTGCAGGTGACGGGCTCGCGCGAACCCGAGCTGTGGGTCGAGGTCATGCCGCGAGCTCTGGAGCGCTACGGCGTGTCGATCGGACAGATCGGTGCACTCGTCGGTGCACGTGTTCGCGATACGCCGCTCGGGAGCCTCTCGACTCCGTCGGGCGACTACCTGCTGCGCGTCCCATCCGATGTCCTGACCGCGGACGACCTGGCCGAGCTGCCCGTCATTGCGCGGCCCGATGGAACCGTCGTGCGGCTCGATCAAGTCGCGCGGATCCGCGACACTTTCGAGCGGCAGTACACCCTCGCGCGCTTCAACGGCTTGCCCAGTATCCACCTGCAGGTCAACAAGCAGAGCGATGGGGACACGATCGACCTCGCCGACACGGTGCAGGAGATGATCGCGGCCGAGCGAGTCAACATGCCGCAGGGCGTCTCGCTGGGCACCAACTCGGACCTTTCGATCTACGTCCGCAACCGGCTGCGCGTCATGACCGAGTCGGGTGCGCTGGGCGGTCTGCTCGTGATCATCTCGCTGGTGCTCTTCCTGAATGTCCGCGTCGCTCTGATGACGGCACTCGGAATTCCGGTCGCGTTCCTCGGCGGCCTCTTGATCGCGAGCTTCTTCGGAGTCTCGATGAACATGATCACCATGTTCGCGCTGATCATCGTGCTCGGCATGATCGTCGACGATGCGATCGTCGTCAGTGAGAACGGGTATCGCTTGATGGAGGAAGGCCTGTCGCCAGAGGAGGCGGCGATCGAGGGCACGCGGCAGGTCGGAACGCCTGTTGTCGCGACCATCCTGACCACCTGTGCGGCCTTCCTTCCGATCCTCTTGATGGACGGAATGATCGGGCAGTTCATGCGGCCGCTGCCGCTGATGGTGACCTTCTGCCTGGCGGCTTCGCTGCTGGAGGCTCTGGTCGTTCTGCCCGCGCACGTCGCCCACTGGAATTCCAAGAAGAGCGTGGCCGAGCTGCGCGCCGCGTCGGACAAGCACTGGTACGAGCCGCTGCGCACGCTCTACGCCAAAGCCCTCGCGCTGTGCGTTCGGTATCGCTACGTGACTCTGGCGGGAGGGACCACGGTCGCTGCGATGTTCTTGGGTTTCGCCGCCTTCCAGATGCCCTTCAACCTGTTCGACGACTTCGAGTCGAAGGTGTTCTACGTGAACATTCACGCGACGCCGGGCAGCTCGTTGGAAGAGACCGAGCGCCTCGCGATCCCCGTGCAGAACGAGATCCTGGCTCTGCCGGAGAGCGAGGTGGAGAGCGCGAACCTGCTGGTCGGGATCCTGGCGCAGGACACCACCCGCTATGAGCTGCGACACAACCTGGCGCAGATCTGGGTCGAGCTTCGCGAGGATGGACGCGATCGCCGAGGAACCTCCGAGATCATCGAAGAGCTGCGGACCAGCTTCCGGCGAGAGCGCCCCGGCATCGAGAGTATCGATGTCGATCAGCCGCAGGCGGGCCCGGCGGGGAAGGCGATCGAGCTCTCGATTCGCGGTCCCGAGCTGGCCGTCTTGGAGACGATTGCCGAGAGCGTCAAGGAGCGCCTCGCTCAGTTCGCCGGTGTTCGCGACATTCGCGACAGTGCCGAGTCGGGCAAGCGCGAGGTCGAGGTGCTCTTGAACGATCAGGCTCGCACGCTCGGCGTGACGGAGGCAGGACTCGGCGCCGAGCTGCGCTCGGTCTACGAGGGCACGCGCTTCGCCAGCCTGCGGCGCGGGCGCGACGACGTCGATGTGGTGGTGAAGCTGCCCGAGCACGTGCGCGATCGGCGCGGCGACCTGGCTGAGCTGCGTGTCACGACGGCGAGCGGCGCGCGCGTTCCGCTCAGCAGCGTGGCCGATCTGCGCGAGGTTGCGAGCCAGTCCGTGATCGAGCGAGAGCAGGGCTCGCGCTCGGTTCGAGTGACGGCCGACGTCAACAAGAAGGAGGGCAACTCGACTCTGATCACGTCCGCGCTGAGCGACGAGTTCCCGGAGTTCATCCGCGGGTACCCGGGCTACACGATCGAGTTCAAGGGGGACACGCAGGACTCGGCCGAGACGCTCGGCAGCCTGAAGCTCTCGCTCCTGATCGCACTGGTGACGATCTACGTGATCCTCGGCGGGCTGTTCAAGAGCTACACGCAGCCACTCGTGATCATGCTCGCCATTCCGCTCGCCGGAATCGGAGTCGTCTTCGGACACATCCTCATGAGCCGCGGCATCTCGATGATGTCGATGACCGGCTTCCTGGCGCTCTCGGGCATCGTGGTCAACGACTCGCTGATCCTCGTGGACCGAATCAATGCGCTGCGACGTGGCGGCACGAGCTTCACAGCCAGCGTGCTCGAGGCGGGCCGCCAACGCTTCCGCCCGATCCTGTTGACCTCGATCACCACCATGCTCGGCCTGTCCCCGCTGACCTTCTTCGCGACGGGACAGGCGCGCTTCCTGCAGCCGATGGCGATCAGCATCTTCTTCGGGCTGGCCTTCTCGACCTTCCTGATCCTGATCGTCGTGCCCTGTGCCTACGGCATTCTTCAGGATGTCCTCGTCCTGCTCCGACACCCGAAGATCGCCGCCCAGCGATTCCGAGTGGGAGAGAGCCTCCACGACGTGCCCATCGAGACTCCCGCAGTTTGACCTGGTTCGAACTCTGGCCCCGCGCTCTACTTGCACCATGGAGATTCAAATTCGACCGATCACGGAGTTCGAGGAGGCCCTCTCGATGGTGGAGACTCTCGAGCGCTATGCCGCCGAGAGCATGGAGGAGTACCGCGATACGCCTCTGCCGAAGGGCTCGGTGAAGCGAATCCTCGAGAAGCACTTCGAGCACCCCGCGTGCTTACTGCTCGTCTCCGAAGTGGCGGGTTCGAAGTCGGAGCGAGTCGGCGTATGTCTCACGACGCCCTTCGAGGATCCGCTGACCGCAGAGATCACACCGATGATCGTGCTCTTGAACGTCGATACGAGTGTGAGGCACAGCGGCGTGGCACGCGCACTCGTTCAGGACGCGATCCGCATCCTTCGCGAGCGTGGCCTCGGCGCGCTGGCCGCGCGAGCGGCGCACAACGACGACGCGCGAATCTCGATGGGCGAACGCTGGGGCTTTCTGCGCCAGTGGGAGTTCATGCTGCACGAGTAGTCGTGCAGCGCGCAGACCTGGCTACTCGATGTAGCCGAGCGCTCGCAGGTGACTCTCGGTGGCCTCGTCGATCGTGCTCTCCTGGCGCGGACGCTCGGAGTAGCGCTCACGAAAACCGGAGAGGCTGTCGAGCAAGAGCGTGGGCGGAGTCTCTTCGGCCTGCGTGCTCTCGGCGGGATCGAGCCCGAGGTTGTAGATCTCGCGATTCTGCGCCGCGCCCGATCCGCGAATGAGCTTCCACTCGTTGGTGCGGAGCGCGAGCTTGCGGCGGTCGTCTCGAATTTCCTCACCGAAGGCTTCGGCCGGCCACTCTGTCTTGCCGAGCAGGCTCGGGAGCAGTGACTGACCGGAGAGCCCGTCCGGGATCGTCAGCCCGGCGAGGTCGATCAGCGTCGGCATCAGGTCGATCGAGCGCACCTGGGAGTCGATGCGCGTCCCCGGCTCGATCTGTCCGGGTGCTTGCAACAAGAAGGGCACACGCAAGAGGTCGTCATGCAGTCGATCTCCGTGGTGGATGCGGCGGGTCTTGGCATCGAAGCCCTCCCCGTGGTCGGACGTCATGGCGGTGACCAGGGGAGCTCCGCCCAGGTGACTCTCGAGCTCTCCCATCAGCTCTCCGAGCTGACCATCCACGTGTTGAAGTCGGTTGTCGTAGAGCGCGCGGAACCAGTCGAGGTCGCTCTGGGTCGCGGTCAGGAGCTCACTCGGGTGAACGCTCAGGCGACCGGCGAAGCGATCGGAGATCGGACCGAGTGAGTCGAGCACCTGGTCGTCGGGATCCGGGTGGTAGATGTAGTAGTCGTGGACCTGGTAGGTGTGCACGAGCAAGAAGAAGGGGCGCTCGGTCGAACGTGCCTCCAGCCACTCGTTCACGCGCGAGCGCACCGCGCGCATTCCTCCGAACTCGTTCACGCGCGCGAGGAGTGCGCGCAACGGCAGGTAGCGGTTCTTGGCCAGTCGCCAGGCGAGCGGTGTGTGGAACCGGAAGGGACGGAAGTTGAACTCGGCCAGGTGGTCGAAGTACTCGAAGCCTTGATCGAGACCGAAGGCGGGGCTGACGAAGGCTCCGCCGGTAAAGGCCGCGGTCTCGTAGCCCGCGCCGTGAAAGACCTCCGCCAGTGTCACGACGTCGCCGGGCAGAGTGGTTGTCGCCATCACCGCGCCGTGTTGCGAGGGATACAGCGAGGTCAAGAGCGAGGAGGTCGCCGGCAGGGTCCAGGACGCACTCGAGATAGCTTGGGTGAACTGCGCGCCACCCTCGGCGAGCCGCGAGAGGTTGGGCGTGTGTTCGGTCTCCGAGTGCAGCTGGTCGGCACGCACGGTGTCGATGACGAACAGCACGACGTTGGGCGCCTCGGCGGCCGGACCTGCGTCGCTGGAGGACGGCAAGAAGCGGCGCGGCGGCTCGTGGTCGTAGAGCGCGACCGGGAGCGCGAGGCCGACGAGCAAGACGAGCGCGGAGATCGCAGTCAGTCTCGCGCGCGTCTTCAGCAGCCAGGCGAGGATCGGAAAGCTGATCGCCGCGATGACGGTCAGCTGGATGGAGGCGCCCGGCTCGAGCTTTCCGAAGAGCGAGGAGGCGGGGACGCCGGCCGCGACGACGAGGACTCCGAGCCAGGCGAGCGACGGCGAGAGGTCGGGGCGCTTCTTCGTGCAGGCGTAGGTCCAGCCGGCGAGCGCGCCGAAGTGGAGGGCCGCGATGCAGCAGGCGGTCGCGACGAGGTGGCGCTCGGTGTCGAGCTGGGGTCCGCCCAGGTTCTTGGAGACGATCGAGAGTCCGTGCACAGCCAGAGCGCCGCCGGTGGCCAGCGCGGTCGCGATGCCGTGGCGGCGGAAGAGCGTGGCGACGAGGCCGGCGAGCAGTCCGCCGACCGCGAAGACCGCGAGGCCGAAGAGAGCCACGAGGACCGGCGTCCGCGCGACTCCGCCCGCGACCCAGTCGGTGAGCGCGAGCAGCAGCCCGGCGATCAGGCCTTCCGTCAGGAAGACCTGGCGAGGAATCGGCTGGTCGCTGTCTTGGGAACCAGTGTTGTCTTGGGAGTCAGTCACGGAGGGAGGCTACCGATCGGGGAGAGCAGCGGGAAGAGTGCCGGGTCGGCTCTGGTCCCGCTCGCTGCCCTGAGAGCGGCTCGAGACGAGGCGCGCGAGGCGACAGACGGAGTCATCCGTATCCAGCTGGTCCAGTCGCTCGAGCTCGATCCAGCGCAGCTCGATCGACTCCTCCGAGCAGACCTCGACGGCGCCGGGCGGCGCCCAGACGAGGAAGCGCGTGTCGAGGTGCAGGTGCTCGGGATCCGACTTGTGCGCCGGAATCGAGTGGATGTCGACGTCGATCGGATCGGGGTCGATTGCGAGCCCGGTAATCCCGCTCTCTTCGATCGCCTCGAGCAGCGCCGCGCGGACCAGGTTGGTCTCGCCGTCGCAGTGACCGCCGAGCTGGAGCCACAACCCGAGCTTCTTGTGGTGCGTGAAGAGCCCGCGTCGTCCTTCGGCGTCGAGCACGAGCGCAGAGGCGGTCAGGTGTCCGGGGACACAGGTGCGCAGCGCGGCGTCGTCATGCTCTTCCGTGAACGCGAGCACGCGATCGCGAACCTCCGCCTGCTCGTCCGACCAGGGCCGATAGCCTCGAAGGATTGCCCGCGCGCTCTCCAGCCTCTCGTCGGAGGTCAACGCCTCCAACGGCCGTCGTTTCGCTGCGGACATGGCAGCTCGCTCAGTCGCGGATCAGCTTGCGATAGCGACCGGCGCGCGACTCCTTGTCGTAGCCCTTGCGCTCGCGCCACGGAATGCGCCACTCGGCGTAGTCCTCATAGGTGCCGTGGTGGAAGTTGATCTCGCCGGTCGGCTCGAAGGCCAGGATGTGCGAGACGACGCGGTTCAGGAAGTAGCGATCGTGGCTGACCACGATGGCGGAGCCGGGATACTCGCCGAGCGCATCCTCGAGCACGCGCAAGGTGTCGAGGTCGAGGTCGTTGGTCGGCTCGTCGAGCAGGATGACGTTGGCCGCGTGACGCAGCATGCGCGCGAGCAACACGCGGTTGCGCATTCCACCCGAGCACTCGCCGAGCAGCTTCTGCTGGTCCTCGCCCTTGAAGTTGAAGCGCGCAACGAAGGCGCGCCCGTCGATGGTCTTGCTGCCGAAGGGAATCAGGTCGTTGCCCTCGGTGATGTTGTCATAGACCGACTGCTTGTCGTCGAGCACGAGGCGCGATTGGTCGAGGTAAGTCAGCTTGACCGTCGAACCGATGTCGACGCTGCCGCTGTCCGGCTCTTCCTGGCCGAGGATCATGCGCAGGAGCGTGGTCTTGCCCATACCGTTCGCGCCGACGATTCCGAGGATCGCGCCGGGCGGCAGGCTGAAGGATAAATCCTTGATCAGCTCGCGCTCGCCGAAGCTCTTGCAGAGCGCATTGACCTCGATGACCTTGTCGCCGAGCCGCGGGCCGGGCGGAATGCGCAGATCGACCGACTCCAGCTGGCTGGCCGCGGTCGCCTCCTGCAGCTCCTTGAAGCGCTGGATGCGAGCCTTGCTCTGCGTCATGCGAGCCTTGGGCGTCTTGTTGATCCACTCGCGTTCGCGCTCGAGCAGCTTGGCCTGCTTGCTGTCCGACTGACGCTTCATGTCGAGCTGCTTGCGCTTGGCCTCCAGGTAGTCGGAGTAGTGACCCTTGTAGGGGATCGCCTTGCCGCGCTCGATCTCGAGCATCCAGCCGACGACGTTGTCGAGGAAGTAGCGGTCGTGGGTGATCAGCATGACCGCACCGGCGTACTCGGAGAGGTGCTGCTCCAGCCACTCGATCGTCTCGGCGTCGAGGTGGTTGGTGGGCTCGTCGAGCAGGAGCAGGTCGGGCTGGCTGAGGAGCAGCTTGCACAGGGCGACGCGACGCTTCTCACCACCCGAGAGCTTGGATACGTCGGCGTCCAGCGGCGGCAGGCAGAGCGCGGTCGCGGCCTGCTCCAGGCGACTGTCCAGCTCCCAGATGTCCTTGGCTTCCATCTCCTCGGAGAGGCGCTCGAACTCCTTGTCGTACTTGTCCTCGCCCAGGAGTCCGGAGACCTCGTGGTAGCGCGCCTCGATGTCGCGCAGGTGCTTGACCGCATGGTCGAGGTTGCCGGAGACGTCCACGCTCTCGTCGAGCTCGGGCTCCTGGGACAGGTAGCCGATCGTCAGGCCTTTGGCTGGTTTGGCGGTGCCTTCGAACTTCTCGTCCTCGCCCGCGATGATCTTCATCAGCGTGGATTTACCGGCACCGTTGGCGCCGATCATCCCGATCTTGGCGCCCTCCAGGAAGGAGAGCGTGATGCCTTTGAGGACCTCGGTGAGGCCGTAGAATTTGTGCAGCTCTTCGAGCTGGAAGATGATTTTCTCGGACATGGGGCAAACAGGATACAGACGGTCCAACGACCTGCCCAGGTGGTGGCTTCGGAAGTCGGGGATTCGGAGCGAGCCCGAGCGGCCGGGATTTGGAGGCTCCGCTCAAAAGAGTCTCGCTAGGCGGACGGTGGCTAGCAGTCTGTGGTGAAAGTGCTTAGTTTCGTGGGCTGCGGATTTTTGGTCAGGTTGGTGATCGGAAACGCAGCCGAATCCATAGATTCGGCGAGGCTTTCGGCCGCCGACCTGGCCGGAAAGACGCCGTCCACGAAACTAAGCACTTTCACCACAGGCTGCTAGGCCAGAATGCGCCGCATGAGACTCTCCAAGCAACTGTTCGTGACTCTGAAGGAAGAGCCCGCCGACGCCGAAGTTCGGTCCCACGCGCTGATGGCACGCGCGGGTTTCCTGCTCAAGCTGTCATCTGGAATATACGTCTACGGGCCGCTGCTTTGGCGAGTTCTGCGCAAGATCGAGGCGATCGTCCGCGAGGAGCACGAGCGCGTGGGGGCGCAGGAGCTCCTGATGCCGGCCATCCAGCCGCGCGAGCTGTGGGAGGAGAGCGACCGCTGGGATCGCTATGTCGCCGACGGGATCCTGTTCCACTTCACCGACCGCAAGGGCGCCGAGGTCTGCCTGGGCCCGACGCACGAGGAGGTCATCACGACCTTCGCCAAGCGCTTTATCAAGTCCTACAAGCAGCTGCCGATCACGCTCTTCCAGATCCAGACCAAGTTCCGCGACGAGATCCGTCCGCGCTTCGGCCTGATGCGCGGGCGCGAGTTCATCATGAAGGACGCCTACAGCTTCGACGCTTCGGCCGAGGGCATGGCCGAGTCCTATCAGATGATGCGCGAGGTCTATACGCGCATCTTCACGCGCACGGGCCTGCGCTTCACGCCGGTGGAGGCCGACTCGGGCGCGATCGGTGGAGCGGGCTCCGAGGAATTCATGGTCGACGCCGAGACCGGTGAGGATGCCATCGCCGTCTGTCGCGCGACGGGCTATGCCGCCAACATCGAGAAGGCCGTGTCGCGAATCAGCGCTCCAGATGCGGCGCCCGAGAAGGTCGACATGCACAAGGAGCCGACGCCGAACGCGCGGACCTGTGAGGACCTGCTGGCGCTCTTCCCGGGTCTCTCGATCACGCGCCTGTTGAAGACCGTCCTCTACGAGGTGACGGTCGGCGAAGGCAAGCAGGTCGTCGCGGTCATGGCTCGCGGTGATCGCGAGATCAACGAGGTCAAGCTCATCAACCACCTCGGCGCGCTCGACGCGCAGCTGGCAACTCCGGATATCGTCAAGCGCGTGACCGGTGCGGAGGTCGGCTTCGCGGGTCCGATCGGGCTTGCGGAGGAAGTGCGCCTCCTGGCCGACAGCTCGGTCGAAGGCGTGACGGGCTTCTTGTGCGGTGGCAACGAGACCGACACGCACTACCTCGATGTCTGGTTCGGTCGCGACCTCGAGCAACCGGAGACGGTGGACCTCGGGACCGTCCAGGCCGGCGACCAGGTCGTGGACGGCGAAGGTGTGATCGAGATCACGCGCGGTATCGAGGTCGGGCACATCTTCCAGCTCGGAACGAAGTACTCCGACTCCATGAAGGCGCTCTTCGCACCGGAGCAGGGCAAGCAAGCGCCCTTCCACATGGGCTGCTATGGAATCGGCGTCTCGCGCGTGGCCGCCTCTGCGATCGAGCAGAACCACGACGAGAACGGAATGATCTGGCCCGTTCAGATCGCGCCCTACTCGGTGCTGATCGTGCAGATGCGCGTGGGGGATGAAGCCCAGGACACTCTCGCACAGGAGCTGTACGACACCCTCGGAGCGGCCGGCATCGACGCGATGTGGGACGACCGCAAGAAGGTCAATCCCGGCGCGAAGTTCAAGGATGCCGACCTGGTCGGAATCCCGCTGCGCCTCGTGATCGGTCGCGATGCTGCGGAGCGAAGAATCGAGTGGAATCCGCGGCGCGGGGTCGACAAGGACGTGCTCGGCTTCGATGAAGCGCTCGAGCGCACCAAGGCGTTCATCGCGGACGCCTGAGCGGCGAAAGAGCGGCGAAAGAGCGGCGAAAGAGCGGCGGGAGCCCGGCGGCTCCCGCTTCGGCTCATCCGCTGAGGCGGTTCAACAGCGTGATCAGCTTGCGGTACCAGACCCGCGCGAGGGTCTCGGCCTCGCCGACGATGCGCACGCGTCCGGTCATGCCGTGCTTCAAGTGAAGCCAGGCATCGGGCTCGAGCGAGACCTCGAGCTCGAACTGGCTTCGACTGGCTTTGTTGGTGGTTGGGTTGAGCGCGAACTCGGCCAGGTCGACGTGCTCCATGATGTCCCGATGCAGCTCGCGCGAGCCGGTCGGGCTGATGCGTCGGATGAAGCCGTTGTAGACCTTGGTCGGATCGTCGTAGGAGCGGAACTGCACCTCGTCGCCGGCGCTCGGGAGAGTCGCGGCCACATCCTCTTCGGTCAAGAGCGCGCGAACGACGGGAATGCCGCGCGAGATCGTGGCGACTTCCTCGCCGCGCTTCACGTAGCGGCCGATCTCGTGAGTGGGCAGGCTGGAGAGCACGAGGCCGCCGGGCGTGCCGCCGATCGAGAGCCGTGCGAGGTCCTTCCGGTTGTAGTCCAGGCGCTCGCGCAGGTGTTCGACGCGCTGGAGCTCTTCCGCCGCCAGCGCCGGATCCGAACCGCGCATGACCTGCTCGCGCAGGACCGCACCATCGAGCTCCGCCTCGGTCATGGCCAGGTTGGCGCGCTTGTCGGGCTCCCGGAGGCGCATCAGCTCGAAGTCGGCCTTGATCTGTTGACCGGGCTCGATGAACACATCCGCGAGGAAGCCAGCGGCCTCGGCGCGAACGATCAGCTCCTTGCCACCGACCACGACGCCGGGCGAGCGGATGTTGTTCGGGACCGGAATGGCCATCAGCCCGAGGGGCAGGCCGGCGACGATCAGGAGCCCGTAGAACCTGGCTTGAAGGCGCTTGGTGGCGGTCTCTTCGGAGTGCCACAGGTAGGGGATCAGTCGCTTGACGATCTTGATCAGCTCGCCGCCGAAGTAGAACGCGCCGATCAGCATGCCGCCCAGGAAGAACTTGAAGGCGATCGCGACGGAGATACCGAGGACGAGGACGACCTTGTAGACCGCGCTCGCAATTCCGAACGTGAGCAGACCCATGCGCATGGTCGACGTGTCGGGTCGATTGGCGACCGGCACGCCGAGCGTCCACTTCTTGAGGACGGCCGTCGCATAGTCCGTCGAGCGCGAGCGCAGGTTCGGAACCTCGACCAGGTCCGTGAGCGCGTAGTAGCCGTCGTAGCGCATCAACGGATTCACGTTGAAGCCGACCGTCACGAGGCTCGCGAGGAGCACGATGTTGTGCAGGCACTCGCGCAGGATTCCGGGCGGAGTGACCGACCAGGCGAGGAGGGCGAGCGCGGCGATGAAGAGCTCGACGTACATGCCCGCCATGCAGACCATCAGTCGCTCGCTCTTCTTCTTGAAGGTCCAGGAAGAGCTGGCGTCCACGAATGCACAGGGTGTGAACAGGATCAGCATCACGCCCATCTCGGGGACGTGGCCGCCGAAGTACTTGCAGGCGTAGGCGTGACCGAACTCGTGGATGACCTTGAGGCCAATGAGCGTGAGCCAGAGCAGCGGCAGGTTCTCGCCGGAGAAGATGTCGGCGACCGGGCGCTGGAATTCCGACCAGGACTGAATCAGCACGACCGTCGCGAACGCGACGATGGCCATCCAGATCTTGAAGGCGCGCGTGGAGCACAGGTGCCGGACGTGGGGCATGGTCCGGCTCAAGAACTGATCCGGATTCCACAGCGGGACCGGCATGAACAGGAACGAAGATACGCGGCCCTTCTTCTTCGCTTCCGCTCGTGCTTGGAAGCGCTTGTACAGGGTGTCTCCGTCGGAGACGGGCAGCTTGAGGAAGCCGATTCGGTGCATCGAGAAGACGAACTGATAGAACAGCTCGCGATCCTCAGCAGCGACGAGCTCACTCTCGATCAGCTTGTCGAGCGTCTCTTCGAGGGTCGACTCGACCGTGAGTCGCGAGAGGATCGAGTAGTCCTCGACGGAGAAGCTGTGGCTGGAGAAGGTGAGCGGGTCTTGCAGGACGTAGTGCACGACGCCGCGGAAGACGTGTCGCGTGACGTCGAGGTCTTGGCGCAGCGAGACGCGGGCATCTCGGAGGCTCGCCTCCAGCTTGGAGACGGGCGGCGCGTCCGCGGCCTCGGCCTCCGCGGCAGGTTGTGCTTCGAGTGCGCTCACAGCCAGAGATGCAGCTGCACCCACTCCTCGATGTCATGGAACAGGACCCACCACGGTGCGCGCTTACCCGCATCGACTTTGGCGAGCCCTTCCATGCCGGAGCGAATCCACTCGGCGTCCAGGATCGCGTCGGCCTCCGCGACGAAGACGTTCTTGCCCTGGCGCTGCTCGGCGTTCGGGTCCACGCGGCGGACTCGGAAGAGGTGCGTGTCCTCCGGGCGCGCGACGCTGGCAAAGTAACCCTCCATGCCACCCTTCACGTTCGTGACCGAGCTCTCGGGAATCTCGAGCTCGATGCGCCAGCCATCCTCGGCGGCGACCTTGAACATCGGCTCGCCCTTGCTGAACACGTCGCCGATGCGGTCGTTCATGTCACCGACCACGAGCGTTCCGTCGATGGGCGCTCTGACTTCACCCGAAGCAATGCGGTGCTCGACGAGCCACAGGTTCGCCTCTAGCTGTTTCTTGCTGGCGCGTGCGAGCTGATGCTCGACCGGGTCTTCGTTCGCCAGTGCCTGGTTCTCACGAATGCGAAGGATCTGTAGCTCGCTCCTCAAGCTCTGCTTCTCGAGGATCAGCTCCGAGACATCGAACTCGCACAGGAGGTCGCCCGCTTTGACCGTGTCGCCGGGATAGAAGTGAACCGCGCTCAGCTTGCCGTCTTGCGGGCTACTCACGTGTCTCGCATCGGCGAGCTTCACGGAGGCGGGCACGACGACCTCGTACTGCATCGAGCCAAAGACGAGCCAGGTCATGACGAGGATCGGGGCCAAGACCATCGCCTTGAGTCCCCAGTCCTTGTGGGAGAGGAGCCGGCCGAGGGTCTTCCGAGCAGCCTGACGTGCGTGGGCTGGCAGGCTGCGGCGTGCGCACTCGATGATCTCGAGCGTCGCCGCGTAGGGCTCGACCAGCGAGCGAAGCTCTTCGAGGTCCTCGGCGGTGAAGCTGGCATCGGGCGAGCGCCGGACGCTCACGACCGCGACGACCTCGTCCTCGACGGTCAGCGGAATCGAAGCTACGGCCGCGCCGCCCGCCTGGTCGGTCCACCGCGCGTGAAGTCGGCTCTGCGTGATGACAGCATCCGGATCGAGGTCGTTGTTCGGCTGATTGACGATGGTCTGGCCGACGTCGAAGCACTCCTCCATCGCCGCCTGGATGCAGCGAACGCCGGGACTCTTCGAGCTGATGTCATCCAGCCCAGAGATCGAGAGGATGCGCAGGTCGACACCGCTGACTTGCGCCAGGGCAACCGTGTCGCAGCCATCGCGAGCGCGCAGCTTGTTCGTGATTGCGTAGGCGAGCTCCGTCGTCGACTCGTATTGAGTGACCTTGCGCAGGTTGGCCATCGCGCTGGTGTCGGCGGCGGGCGGTCCGGCAGACACGTTCGACCCCGGTGAGTCGATCAGCATGGCCGTCAAGAATGCGAGTGAAGAGAGCGAGGTCAGAAGCTCTCGCGCGTGCTCTTCGTTCGGGCAGGCGGTGACGAGGGCAAGGGCTCCGCTGATTCGACTATCCGCGCTTCGGATCGGCGCCGAGAGGAGAGCCACGCCCGCGTTCTCCTGCTTGCCGGAGTACATGCGAGCGCGCGGACCCTTGTCGCTCATCGCATCGGTCAATACCGACTGAATCGTCTGGGACCAGAAGGCCTCCTGCTCCGGCGGGTTGGCGACCTTCTCGGTGACGACCTGAGACATCATGCGAAGCTCCAGCACGGCGGCAGGGGCGCACAGGGTCGAAGCGATGATCTCCAGTGCGGAGCGCAGGAACGCTCGCGAGGACTTCGCTTCGTGAGAGAGCGCGACGAGGCGCTCGATCGACTCGTCCAGAGCGGGGCGCAGTGGGGCTGCGTCCGCGGCGGAGTCGTTGGGCAAGGTGTGAGTTTCGGTATTCATTCCCGGGGGGAGTGGGGGGCTTGGTGACGGGGGGGATTCGTCGAGTCTTGGATTCAGCCGAGCAGGTCCTGCGAGCTATCCGTGCCGCCGACCTCGATGCTGATCGGGCTGAAGAAGCTGAATCCAGCCTCGAACAAATCTTCGCGGACGAGCCGGGCGCGCATGCAACGCGCGTAGACCACCGGTAGGTCCAGTCGCGAGTCCTCCACCGTCAAGCGGAAGACATCTCCCACGCCGACCGGCTTCGAGAAGTGAACCATGCAGCCTCCGGTCGAGAAGTCGACGGAGGTGCCCACGAGCTCCTCTCGAGTCGAGCTCGCGTTCCCGGGCTTCAGGATCACGGGGACTTGGATCTCGAAACGCTGGTGCTTTCGGAGCTTCCGAATCTGGTCGAGGCTCTGCTTCTCCAGGTCTTGGAGCAGCTCGGCATCCAGGCCGTCGGGAAGGAATTCGGAAGCGTCATCAATTAGGGGATTCATAGTGCTGATCTACTCGTTGTCTGGAGCTCGAGAGGTGGCTGGCGCCTACTTCTTCGTGCCCTTGCTAGTCGTGTCCTTGTCGGTGGGTTCGGTCGGGAGCTTCGTTGTTCCCGCGGCTCCGCGGATGAGGCCGAAGAGCCCGGCGAAGAAGCCGGTCGCCCGCTTGTCTTCGGTGCTGGAATCGGTTGCATCCCGATCGACCTCGCTGCCCACCGCGCGTTCCGCGACGTTCGAGAGGGTCTCTGAATCGGCGCTCTTCGAAAGAGTCGCGTCGGCTTCGTTGAGTGCGATCTCCGCTTGCGACTCGTACAGATCATTGAAGTCCGTGTCGGCCAAGTTCTGTGGCAGCTCGATGCGGGACTCCGGCGACTCGGCGGTTTCGACCGGCGGAACCTCTGCGAAGAGCGAGGCGAGGTTCGGGCGCTTGACCGACTCCTCGTCCGCTCCGGCAATCAGCGACTGAGTCGTTTCGACGGCTTCGACCGTGGTGGACGCAACGTCTTCCGTCTCCGGACCCGGAGTCTCGAAGGTCTCCGGCCGGGGAGTCCCCACGATCGAGACCGTATCGACCGAGGAGTTCTCTCCATCCGAGACCATGAGCTCGAACTGGACCAGCCCACCACCCGGGGGCATGAGGAAGGTCGGACTATCCGCCGTCGGATCGTCGAGGACGACCAGCGGCCCACTGGTCTGTCGCCAGAAGAAGGTGAGCCCGGTGTTCTCGGGATCTGTTCCGGAGCCGTCGAGCTCGACCATGCTTCCACCGGTCGTCGCCAGCACGTCGCCCGCGGATGCAGTCGGAGCATCGTTGTCGGCGTTGACCGTGACGACCATCGTGTCGACCGAGTTGTTCACTCCGTCCGAGACGGTCAGGCTGAACGTGATGTCGGAATTCGAGAGGCCCTCGGGCGCTTCGAAGGTCGGGTTGGCCGCGTTCGGATCGTCGAGAGTGACCGCCGGTCCGCCGGTCTGCACCCAGGTGTAGCTGAGCGACTGTCCCTCCGGGTCGGTGCCCGATCCGGCGAGCGTGACCGTCTCGTTCTCTTCGACACTCTGCGGCTGACCGGCTTCGGCAACCGGTGCATCGTTGTCCGCGTTGACCGTGACCGAGACGGTGTCGACGGAGCTGTTGACGCCGTCCGAGACGGTCAGGCTGAAGGTGATGTCGGAGTTGGACAGTCCCTCGGGCGCATCGAAGGTCGGACTGGCCGCACTCGGATCGTCGAGGATGACCGTCGGGCCACCCGTCTGAACCCAGGTGTAGCTGAGCGACTGGCCTTCGGGGTCGGTTCCCGAGCCGACCAGCGTCACGCGCTCGCCTTCCTCGACGCTCTGCACGGGACCGGCCTCTGCAGTCGGAGCATCATTGTCCGCATTGACGGTCACCGAGACGGTGTCGACGGACTCGTTCGTTCCGTCGGAGACGGTCAGGCTGAAGGTGATGTCCGAGTTCGCGAGACCCTCGGGTGCCTCGAAGGTCGGGCTGGCGGCGTTCGGGTCGTCGAGCACGACCGCCGGTCCGCTCGTCTGAACCCAGGTGTAGCTGAGCGACTGTCCCTCGGGATCGGTGCCCGAGCCGACGAGAGTCACGCTCTCGCCTTCGGTCACCGTCTGCGAGTCGCCCGCTTCCGCGACGGGAGCGTCGTTGTCCGCGTTGACCCGGACAGTCACCGTGTCGACGGCTTCGTTCTCTCCGTCGGAGACGGTCAGCCTGAAGGTGACGTCCGAGTTCGAGAGCCCTTCGGGCGCTTCGAAGGTCGGGTTCGTCGCGTTCGGATCGTCGAGCACGACGGTCGGCCCACCAATCTGGGTCCACGTGTAGGTGAGAGCTTGCCCCTCCACATCGGAACCGGCACCCGCCAGCGTGACGGCCGTGCCCTCGTCAACGGTCTGGTCTCCACCGGCGCTCGCGGTAGGTCCATCGTTGTCCGCGGCCACGACGACATCGACCGTATCGACGGAGCTGTTGGCTCCGTCCGAGACCGTGAGCTCGAACCGGATGGTCGAGTCCTCGAGTCCTTCGGGTGCTTCGAAGGTCGGCGAGGCCGCGTTCGGGTCGTCCAGGACGACGGGCGTGCCGCTCGTTTGGACCCACGTGTAGGTGAGCGACTGACCTTCGGGATCGGTACCCGAACCGGCGAGCGTGACCGTGTCACCCTCGGCGACGTTCTGCACCGGTCCGGCATCCGCCGCGGGCGCATCGTTGTCGGCATTGACCGTGACGGACACGGTGTCGACCGACTCGTTCGTTCCGTCGGACACGGTCAGGCTGAAGGTGATGTCCGAGTTGGTCAGTCCTTCGGGCGCGTCGAAGGTCGGGTTCGGCGCGTTCGGATCATCCAGGACGACCGTCGGTCCGCCCGTCTGAGTCCAGGTGTAGGTCACAGCCTGTCCCTCGGTGTCGACGCCCGTGCCGGAGAGCGTGACGCTCTCGCCTTCCTCGACGACCTGGTCGTCACCAGCATCGACTCGCACGCCGTCGTTGTCGGCTTCGACGAAGATCGAGACCGTGTCGACGGATTGGTTCGTTCCGTCCGAGATCGTGAGCTCGAAGCCCATGCTCGAGTCGGTGAGCCCTTCCGGTGCTTCGAAGGTCGGCGAGGCCGCGTTCGGATCATCCAGTACGACCGGCGTGCCGCTCGTCTGGACCCAGGTGTAGGAGAGCGACTGGCCTTCGGGATCGGTTCCCGAACCGACGAGCGTCACCGTGTCACCCTCGACCACGCTCTGCGCGGGCCCGGCTTCGGCGGAAGGCGCGTCGTTGTCGGCGTTGACCGTGATCGCGACGGTATCGACGGAGTCGTTCGTTCCGTCCGAGATGGTCAGGCTGAACGTGATGTCCGAGTTGGCGAGTCCTTCGGGCGCGTCGAAGGTCGGGCTCTCCGCGTTCGGGTCGTCGAGCGTAACCGTCGGCCCGCCGGTCTGAACCCAGGTGTAGGTGAGCGGCTGACCTTCGGGGTCCGTACCCGAACCCGCGAGTGTGACGGTGTCGCCCTCGGCGACGATCTGCGGGTGACCCGCTTCGGCGACCGGCGCGTCGTTGTCTGCATTGACGGTGACGGAGACCGTGTCGACGGAGTCGTTCGTCCCGTCAGAAACGGTGAGGCTGAACGTGATGTCGGAGTTGACGAGTCCCTCGGGCGCCTCGAAGGTCGGACTCGCCGCGCTCGGATCGTCGAGAACAACGGTCGGACCGCCGGTCTGAACCCACGTGTAAGTGAGCGACTGGCCTTCCGGATCGGTACCCGAGCCAGCGAGGCTAACGGTGTCGCCTTCGGTGACGCTCTGTGCCGGTCCCGCTTCCGCGGACGGCGCATCGTTGTCCGCGTTGACGGTCACGGAAACCGTGTCGACCGAGTCGTTCGTGCCGTCGGAGACGGTCAAGCTGAACGTGATGTCTGAGTTGGCGAGCCCTTCGGGCGCGTCGAATGTCGGACTCGCGGCGTTCGGGTCGTCGAGCACGACGGTCGGGCCACCGGTCTGGACCCAGGTGTAGCTAAGCGCTTGGCCTTCCGGGTCCGTACCAGATCCGGCCAGCGTGACGGTGTCACCTTCGGTTACGCTCTGTGCCGGACCAGCTTCCGCAGACGGCGCGTCATTGTTGGCGTTGACGGTCACGGAAACGGTGTCGACGGAGTCGTTCGTGCCGTCGGAGACGGTCAAGCTGAACGTGATGTCTGAGTTGACGAGCCCTTCGGGTGCATCGAAGGTCGGGCTCGCCGCGCTCGGATCGTCGAGCACGACGGTCGGTCCGCCGGTCTGAACCCAGGTGTAGCTGAGTAACTGGCCTTCCGGGTCGGTGCCGGAGCCAGCCAGCGAGACGGTGTCACCTTCCGCAACGATCTGCGGGTGACCGGCTTCGGCCACCGGCGCGTCGTTGTCTGCATTGACGGTGACCGAGACGGTATCGACCGAATCGTTCGTCCCGTCGGAGACGGTCAAGCTGAAGGTGATGTCCGAGTTCGTGAGGCCTTCGGGTGCCTCGAATGTCGGACTCGCTGCGCTCGGATCGTCGAGAATAACGGTCGGACCGCCGGTCTGAACCCACGTGTACGTGAGCGACTGACCTTCCGGGTCGGTGCCCGAACCGGCGAGAGTCACGCTGTCGCCTTCCGAGACGAGCTGCGGTGCTCCCGCGATTGCGGTGGGCGCATCGTTGTCGGCGTTGACCGTGACCGAGACGGTGTCGACCGAGTTGTTCGTGCCGTCGGAGACCGTCAGGCTGAAGGTGATGTCGGAGTTGGCGAGCCCTTCGGGTGCTTCGAAGGTGGGGCTGGCCGCGTTCGGATCGTCGAGCACGACGGTCGGACCGCCGGTCTGGACCCATGTATAGCTGAGCGTCTCGCCCTCGGGATCGCTGCCCGATCCGACGAGCGTGACCGTCTCGCCTTCCTCGATCGTCTGGTGCTCGCCAGCGTTGACGACGGGACCGTCGTTGTCCGCGGCGATCAGGATATCGACGGTGTCGACCGAGGAGTTGGTGCCGTCGGACACCGTGAGCTCGAACGTGATGCTCGAGTCGGTCAGTCCTTCCGGTGCCTCGAAGCTCGGGCTCGCTGCACTCGGATCGTCGAGCGTGACGGTCGGCCCGCCGGTCTGAACCCAGGTATAGGAGAGCGATTGCCCCTCGGGATCGGTGCCCGAGCCAGCCAGCGAAACCGTGTCGCCCTCCGTTGCGCTCTGCGCCGGACCCGCATTCGCGGAGGGCGCATCGTTGTCGGCGTTGACCGTGATCGCCACTGTGTCGACCGAGTCGTTCGTGCCGTCAGAAACGGTGAGGCTAAACGTGATGTCGGAGTTGACGAGTCCCTCAGGCGCATCGAAGGTCGGACTCGCTGCGCTCGGATCGTCGAGAACGACGGTCGGACCGCCAGTCTGTACCCACGTGTACGTGAGCGACTGACCCTCGGGGTCCGTGCCCGATCCAGCGAGAGATACAGTGTCACCTTCGGCAACTGTCTGCGCCGGACCCGCTTCCGCGGACGGAGCGTCGTTGTCAGCGTTGACCGTGATCGCGACGGTGTCGACAGAATCGTTCGTGCCGTCAGAAACGGTGAGGCTAAACGTGATGTCGGAGTTGACAAGTCCTTCGGGCGCATCGAAGGTCGGACTCGCCGCGCTCGAATCGTCGAGAACAACGGTCGGTCCACCAGTCTGAACCCAGGTATACGTGAGCGACTGTCCTTCCGGGTCGGTACCCGATCCGGCGAGGCTAACCGTGTCACCCTCGGCAACACTCTGTGCCGGTCCCGCTTCAGCGGAGGGCGCGTCGTTGTCAGCGTTGACTGTGATCTCAACGGTGTCGACCGAGTCGTTCGTGCCGTCCGACACGGTGAGGCTGAACGTGATGTCGGAGTTGACGAGTCCTTCGGGCGCATCGAACGTCGGGTTCGCGGCGTTCGGATCGTCGAGAACGACGGTAGGTCCGCCAGTTTGGACCCAGGTGTAGGTAAGCGCTTGGCCTTCGGGATCGCTTCCCGATCCGTCCAGAGAGACCGTCTCGCCTTCCTCGACCGTTTGGTGCTCGCCAGCGCTAACGACGGGACCGTCGTTGTCCGCGGCGATCAGGATGTCGACGGTATCGACCGAGGAGTTGGTGCCGTCGGACACCGTGAGCTCGAACGTGATGCTCGAGTCGGTCAGTCCTTCCGGTGCCTCGAAGCTCGGATTCGCTGCACTCGGATCGTCGAGCGCGACGGTCGGTCCACCAGTCTGGACCCACGTGTAAGTGAGCGACTGGCCTTCCGGATCGGTTCCAGATCCGGCGAGGCTGACGGTGTCACCTTCGGCCACGCTTTGTGCCGGGCCTGCTTCAGCGGACGGTGCGTCGTTGTCTGCGTTTACCGCAATCGTCACGGTGTCGACCGAATCATTCGTGCCGTCGGAGACGGTCAGGCTGAACGTGATGTCGGAGTTGACGAGTCCTTCGGGCGCGTCGAAGGTCGGGCTCGCGGCGTTCGGATCGTCGAGAACGACAGTCGGTCCGCCGGTCTGAACCCAGGTGTAGGTAAGCGTCTGGCCTTCCGGGTCGGTGCCGGAGCCGGCGAGCGTCACCGTGTCGCCCTCGGCAACCGTCTGCGCCGGACCAGCTTCAGCGGTGGGCGTATCGTTGTCGGCGTTGACCGTGATCGCCACTGTGTCGACCGAGTCGTTCGTGCCGTCCGAGACGGTGAGGCTGAACGTGATGTCGGAGTTGACGAGTCCTTCGGGCGCGTCGAAGGTCGGGCTCGCGGCGTTCGGATCGTCGAGAACAACAGTCGGCCCGCCAGTCTGAACCCAGGTGTAGGTAAGCGTCTGGCCTTCCGGGTCGGTGCCGGAGCCGGCGAGCGTCACCGTGTCGCCCTCGGCAACCGTCTGCGCCGGACCAGCTTCAGCGGAGGGCGCATCGTTGTCGGCGTTGACCGTGATCGCCACTGTGTCGACCGAGTCGTTCGTGCCGTCCGAGACGGTCAGGCTAAACGTGATGTCGGAGTTGACGAGTCCTTCGGGCGCGTCGAAGGTCGGGCTCGCGGCGTTGGGATTGTCGAGAACGACAGTCGGTCCGCCAGTCTGAACCCACGTGTACGTGAGCGACTGTCCTTCCGGGTCGGTGGCGGAACCGGCGAGGGTGACGGTGTCGCCTTCGGAGACGCTCTGGTCAGGGCCAGCTTCGACAGTGGGCGCGTTGTTAGTAACGGCGGGCTCGACCACGATGTTGACGAGGTCGACGTGCTCGGACTCGCCGTCGTTGACGACGACGGAGAAGGTGATCGTCGTCGCGACGGTGACGTCGGGCGAAGTGAAGGTGGGCTGAGAGACGCCACTGTTGCTGAGCGAAACCAGGGGACCGCCGACCTGCGTCCACTCGTAGCTGAGCGCATCACCGTCGAGGTCCACGCTGCCGGAGGCATCCAGGGTCACCGTCGTGTTCTCGGTGACGGTCTGGTCGACACCGGCGTTCGCGGAGGGGCCTTGGTTCAGAGTCGCGGTACCTCCGCTTCCGGATCCCGAACCCGAGCCGCTGCCCGAGCCACTGCCGCTGCCCGAGCCACTGCCGCTGCCGGAGCCACTGCCGCTGCCGCTGCCGGAGCCCGAGCCAGATCCGGAGCCGCTACCTGATCCACTTCCAGAACCGGAACCCAGCTCGAGCTCGCCATCCGCTGTGACGACATGCTCGATCTTGTCGTGCTCGATCTGGAAGGACTCGCCGCCGCCGAGGTCGACGGTGAGCGTGCTTCCGCTATTCGTAACCGCGCCGGAACCAAACTCCGAGAGGTCGATCGTGTCGGTTCCCTTCTCGCCCTTCGCCGTGACGACATCGCCGTCCTGTGCACCGGTGAAGCGGAAGACGTCGTCTCCCTTGCCGCCCTTCATCTCGTCGTCGCCGCCGCCACTGATCAGGACGTCGTCGCCATCGTCACCCTTGAGGACATCGTCGCCCTCGCCGCCATGCAGGACGTCGTCGCCCTTGCCGCCCTTCAGCTCGTCCTCGCCCTCACCGCCGAGCAGCACATCGTCGCCCTTCTCACCCTTGAGCAGGTCATCGCCACCTGCACCGAAGAGCGTGTCGTCGCCGTCCTTGCCCTTGATGTTCGTATTGTCGGAGTCATCTCCCATGAAGATGTCGTCGCCGTTCGACGCTCCCGATTCGACCTCAGAGGTGTCGGCATCGACCCACGTCGCCGACAGTAGAATTCGTGGCTCGAGAGTCTCCGACTCGAGCTTGGCCTTGGGGAGTGCGGCACCTTCTTGCTCGGGCGTCTCGTTCTCGACTTGCTTCCGCTTCTTCTTCCACCACTTGAACATGCGATCTATCCAGCTGTGAGGGGCTTGGCTTGGGAGGGGAGAGCCGCTGCGATGACGGCGTCCACAGTGAGTTCGTCCTGCCAGCGCTCGATGCGCCGAAGGAATGATTCGAAGGGCACTCGATGCGTGGCGCGGCTGAGTCCGGTGAGCTTGCTCGCCCAGATCTCGAGTGCTTGCTTGTTCGCTCGCTTGTCTCGCAAGAGCTCCCGGATCTCGCGCCACCAGGGCGTGCGCGGCTCTTGAAACTCGATCACGTAGCCGTGCTCGAGTGCGGCGCGAACGACGCGTCGGGTCGTCTGGCCGAGACCGTTGTCGTCGTCGAGGACAACAGGCGAGAGACCTAGCGCGAGAGCGAGCGTGGCTCGCTCGACATTCCACTCACGCGCGTCGCTGAGGCGCTTGCGCGACCAGTCATAGCGACTCGGGTCGGTTCCGACCTGCGTGTAGAAGTACTCGTCGAACTCGAGGGCAACGCCTGCATCGCCGGCAAGCTCTTTGGCCCGTGTCGTCTTGCCACAGCTCGGCAGACCACGCATCAAGATCAGCTTGCGCGGCTGGTCTCCGTCGGCGAGCCCGTGGCGGTTGGCCACAGCTTGCAGAGGGTCGGACGAAGTGTGAGAGCGGCGGGACATCAGTGGGGCGGAGAGAGAATCGAGCGCTCGCCGAACCTCCAGTTGCCCGACGCAAATGGAGCCGGCGAACCGCTGTGGGGAGAGCAGCTAGCAGGGGAGTTCTCCGCAACTTTCGACTGGCACGAACTCCTTTCTTTATGCGCGTCGGCTCATTCCTCGCGTGCTTCAGCCGCTGGGAGCGACTGTCGCTCGACGCGAGCATCAGGCTGAAAAGTTTTCGCCCTGTCGGCGAGCTTCCGCGTGGGCACTCGTTGCGTGCGGCCTACCCTCGTGTGCGTAGTTACGAAGGCTGGCGAGAGTGGGATCCTTGAAGTCGAACAAGGAGTCACCATGGATGCTCAAACCTTTATGACCCGCGATCCGCTCACTATTCAGCCCGACTGCAGCTGCGGCGAGGCACTTCGCATGATGGATGACGAGGGCATTCGCCACCTGCCAGTGGTTCAGGACGGAGTCCTCATGGGGATCGTCTCGGACCGCGAGCTCTTCAGCCGAACGGGCTGGCGAATCCTGGGCGCCTACGACGCCGGAGAGACTCCACTCGCTGTCTCGGGCGTGATGGTCAAGAGCGTGGTCAGCGTCAAGCCGGAGGACCAGGTCCTCTCGGTCCTGCTCGAACTGATGGTCAGCGAGGTCGGCTGCTTGCCGGTGCTCAAGGGCGACAAGCTCGTCGGGATCATCACGGAGATGGACATGCTCGCGCTCTACTTCAGTCGTGCGCGCGCCCACGCTTCCGCCGGAGAGCCCGACGTGACCGTCGGCGAGGTCTCGTCGAAGTCGATCGCGATTCTCGAGCCGACCGCGACCCTCGAGCAGGCCGACGAGCTCTGCCACCTCAAAGGCTTTCACCATGTCCCGGTCATGGAGGACGGCGAGCTGCTCGGCATTCTGTCGGACCGCGACCTGCGTCGTGCGGGAGGTGCGGGGATCAGCTCGCAGTCACCCGTGGAAGACCTGATGTCGCAGGATGTCGTGACCGTGAATGAAGATGAGATGGTCGCCACGGCGGCGGAGCTGATGCACGAGTACAAGATCAGCTCGGTCCTCGTCGAGCGCGGCGGCATCACGGGCATCCTTACGATCAAGGATGTCCTGGAACAAGGCATGTCGGTCCTGCGCGGCAAGTAACCACGCGGCGCACTCAGACCATCTGGCGCCAAGCCTCGAGGCTCGGCACCTTGAACACGAAGTTCGACTCGCGTGTCTCGCCGAGCGTGGCGTGGGGCTCGGGTGAATAGAGGTGCCCGGGGTAGAGCATCGTGGAGTTCGGGATCTTCGCCAGCCGCTCGGTGATGCTGCGATAGATCTCGTCCTTGTTGCCTCCGGGTAGATCGGTTCGACCGCAGCCTTGCAGGAAGAGAGTGTCGCCGGCAACGAGGCGATCGTCGACCAGGAAGCACTGGCTCCCGGGGGTGTGCCCCGGCGTGTGAATCATGGTGATCTCGATCTCGCCGACGTTGATCTTGTCGCCACTGTCGGCGAGCGCGAGGTCGGTCTTCGACACTCCGGTCATGCCGAGCATCCACTCCTCCTCGTCGCGTTGGCAGTGGACTTTGAGCGGCGCCTTCTCGAGCAGGGCTCGAACACCGGGAACATCCGTGCCCCACAAGTCGCCGCCGACGTGGTCGGGGTGGAAGTGGGTTGCCAGGACACCGACGATTCGCATGCCGTCGGCTTCGGCGATATCCCACAGGTCGTCCACGTTCCAGGCCGGGTCGACGATCAGGCACTCGCCGGTCTTGCGGTCGCCGATCAGGTAGATGAAGTTGACCATCTGGCCGGCGACGGGATCCTTCTGGGCGAAGTCGCGGCCGGCGAGGAGCTGGCGGAAGTACAGCCGATCGGAATCAGGTGTGGAACTCATGGGGGCAGATTAGCGTTTAAGGCACCCTAAAAGCGATTGGCCAGGAGACGGGCGTCCATCGCTCGACTGCTCTTTTCGGCTCTGCGGGCGGACGCTATCCTGTTGGGCTTGCTACCCGCGAACGACTCCCAGAGAGAGGGGCGCGATGGGCTGGCAAGCTTCCGTCTCCTACCCGTGGCAGCGCACCTGACGCGCGTCCAAACACAGCAGAGTTTCACGATGACCACCGCTTTGACGACCAAGTACGCAGACCTATTGGCCGAGTTCGGAATCGGCGAGAGCCACTCCGGCGCTTATGCAGGGAAGTGGCTCGAGACGGGCGGCGACATGCTCGACGTCCACGCCCCCGGAACGGGTGAGCTGATCGGCCGCGTGAAGCAGGCCACCGAAGAGGACTACGAAGCCGTCGTCGCCGCTGCGCACGAAGCCTTCTTGCGCTGGCGCGACGTTCCCGCGCCGAAGCGTGGCGAGATCGTGCGCCAGATCGGGGAAGCGCTGCGCGAGAAGAAGGACTCGCTCGGCCAGCTGCTCTCGCTCGAGATGGGCAAGATCCTCCCCGAGGGACTCGGTGAGATTCAGGAGAGCATCGACATCGCGGACTTCGCGGTGGGGCAGAGCCGCATGCTCTACGGCCTCTCGATGCACTCGGAGCGTCCCGGCCATGCCATGCGCGAGCAATGGCACCCGCTCGGCGTCGTCGGAGTGATCACCGCCTTCAACTTCCCGGCAGCCGTTTGGGGATGGAACGCCATGCTGGCCTACATCTGCGGCGATGCCGTCGTCTGGAAGCCGAGCTCGAAGACTCCGCTGATCGCGATCGCCACGATCAACACGGTCCGCCCGATCCTCGAGGCCGAGGGCTTCGGCGCGCTGGCCGGGCTCGTCATCGGTCGCGGCCGCGACGTGGGCGACAAGATCCTGGACGACAAGCGCATGCCGCTCGTCTCCTTCACGGGCTCCTGCCACGTTGGCAAAGAGGTTGGCAAGCGTGTGGCGTCTCGCTACGGGCGCTGCATCCTCGAGCTCGGCGGCAACAACGCCATCGTCATGATGGAGGACGCGCCGCTCGACATCGCGATTCCTGCGATCGTCTTCGGTGCGGTCGGTACGGCCGGCCAGCGCTGCACCTCGACGCGCCGCATCCTGGTGCACGAGTCGATCGCCGACGACGTCGAGAAGCGTCTGATGACCGCCTACGAGCAGGTCCAGATCGGCAACCCGCTCTCGGACGGAACGCTCTGTGGCCCGCTCATCGACGAGGGCTCCGTAGACGAGATGATGTCCGCCATCGAGAAGGCCAAGGCCACCGGCGGCGAGCTGATCTACGGCGGCGAGCGCGTTCAGCTCGAGGGCGACGAGGCGGGCGGCACCTATGTCCGTCCGGCTCTGGTTCGAGCGAAGAACGAGATGCAGATCGTTCAGGACGAGACCTTCGCTCCCGTGCTCTACCTGATCCGCGTGAAGGATCTAGACGACGCACTCGCGAAACACAACGACGTCCCCCAGGGACTGTCCTCCTCGATCTTCACGCTCAACATGCGCTACGCCGAGAAGTTCCTGTCCTGCGCGGGATCGGACTGCGGCATCGCGAACGTGAATATCGGCACCTCGGGCGCCGAGATCGGCGGAGCCTTCGGTGGCGAGAAGGAGACCGGCGGCGGCCGAGAGTCCGGCTCGGATGCCTGGAAGGCCTACATGCGTCGCCAGACGAACACGGTCAACTGGTCGGAAGACTTGCCGCTCGCCCAGGGCATCCAGTTCGGCTGAGCCTGGAGTGACAGCGAGCGGCAGAGTCGCTCGCACGTGATCGACGACGAGCGTGGCAGTCTCTGCCGCGCTCGTTTCACTCTGGCGATTCGTTGGGCCAGCGGCCCGCCGCACGCGTCAACTTGGCGAGCTCGTCCGCCTTGGAGTCATTGACCTCGCGTGGGCGCAGTCGGAAGCGCCAGTTGCCCGCGGCGGTGCCCGGGCGATTCATGCGCGCCCGCGAGCGCATGCCGTAGAGGTCCTGGGCCGGCACGATGCAGTAGTCCGAGACGGAGAGCTGTGCGAGCTTGACCAGGTTCCAGGCCGCGTTGTCGCTGTGCCCACCGATCACCTCGAGCACGCGGCTGCGCACTTCCTCGTTGTCCTTCAGGGACCGAAACCAACCGGCGATCGTGTCGTTGTCGTGGGTGCCGGTGTAGGCGATCGAGTCTCTGGCATAGTTGTGCGGGAGGTGGATGTTCTGTTTCGGATCACCGCTGAATGCGAACTGCAGGATGCGCATTCCGGGGAAGCCGAGATGAACGCGGAGGGCTTCGACTTCGTCGTTCATGTCGCCGAGGTCTTCGGCGACGAAGGGCAGCTCTCCAAAGGTGGCGGCGAGAGTTTCGAAGAGCCGCGCGCCCGGGCCAGTTCCGTACGCGCCGTCCGCCGAGTTCCACGTGCCGTTCACGGGAGGCGGGACTTCCCAGGCGGCGTTGTAGCCGACGAAGTGGTCGAGCCGCACCAAGTCCGAGAGCGAGATCGCGCGATCGACACGCTCCTTCCACCAGTCCCACTCGCAGGTTTCGACGGCTTCCCAGTCGAACAGCGGATGGCCCCAGACCTGGCCGCCGGGATTGAAGTCGTCGGGCGGGGCGCCAGAGACGCACAGGGGTTGGCCGTTCTCGTCGAGGCGAAACAGCTCGCGTCGCGCCCACACATCCGCGCTGTCGTGAGCGACGAACATGGGCAGGTCGCCCATGATGCGAACGCCATGCTCGGCTGCGAAGCTGCGCAGAGCGCTCCACTGCCGGTGAAAGAGGAGCTGGTAGAAGGCGTGGCGGCGGAGCTCGCGCGAGCATTCGTCGCGGACTCTGTTCATGGCCTCGGGCTCCCGTCGGGCCTGCTCGTCGCTCCAGCTCACCCAGCTCCGGAGCTCGTTCAGCTCGCGCAGCGTTGCAAAGAGGGTCCAGTTGTCGAGCCAGCACGCGTGCTCTGCCTGAAAGGCCTCGAGCTCGGTCGCGAGGGAGCGTGCTTCATCGTTCCGCTCGCGCTCGAACTCGTCGAACGCGAGCGCCAGGAGTCGGCGTCGCGAATCCCCAGATTGTTCGAACTCGGCGCGGCGCCGACTGGAGATCGAAAAGCTCTCCAGCTCCGACGTCTGGAGCAGGCCCAGCTGGACGAGCTCCTCGAGGTCGATGAGCAGGGGGGAGCCCGCGAAGGTCGAGAGCGATTGGTAGGGGCTGTCGCCCGGGCCTGGCGGGTGGATGGGGAGCATCTGCCACCAGGCTTGGCCTGCGCGCTCGAGGAACGTGACGAAGCGTCGGGCTTCGTGCCCCAGATCTCCGGAGCCGCGAGGGCCGGGGAGCGAGGTGGGGTGGAGGAGGATTCCGCTGGTGCGCATGGCGCCCGGATTATCGACTGATTGATTCGGGGATCACAACGGAGTTTCGGTCCACCGTCGAGATTGGTGAACGGAAGCGACACGAAGAGAGCTCGCCTCTCCGGAGAGAGACGAGCTCGAAGTGCTTCGTTCGAGTCGATCTGGAGCCCGCATTATTCATGACCACCCGGACTAAACACCACGAACGGCCGGCTACGCCAGCCTTTCGGCCCCTACCGGCGTTTTGCGAACACTGGCTTCCTCGACGAGCTTACAAGCTCGACTGCGGGGCCAGCGCCCGCAAAACACCAGTAGGAACCGAATCGAGGCGTTTCCTCTCGCGGCTCATGAATAATGAGGGCTAGAACGAGACGACCGGAGTGCAGCCGACGAGCACACCCTTGTCGTCGATGATCACGCCCTGGAACGAGAACAAGCCGGTCAGCGTTCCGCCGGTGTTGTCGAAGGTGTAGGTGGCGCGTCCATTGGCGTCCACGGACTTCAGACCGGGGACCAGGCTCTGGGCGCCGATGTTGAGGCTCCAGAAGAAGGGGATGCCGTCCACGGGAACCGGGACTTCGTTGGCCTTCAAGCCAGAGGTTTGACCGAACGCGATCAGGATCTTCTCGCCGGGGAAAGCACGCTCACAGATGAAGGTCACGTCGCCGGCGCCACTGAAGCCGGGACCGGCCAGCATGGCACGCGGGCGCACCGGACGAATTGCAACGCGCTCCGTCGTCGAGAAGAAGTCGGTCGAGGCCAGCACCATGGTGCCTCCGCGCTCCGGCTGGAAGGAGGAGAAGATGGCGTCGTTGGTCCCGCTGCTGAAGAGCTGGATGCTCCCGATGCTCAGGCCGGGATCGACCTCGTGGATCGGCTCCGAATTGCTCTTGTCCGAACCGGCGCGATAGACGGTGGCCGGCTCGGTGAAGAACACGAAGTCGTGCTCGGCGATGAACAGGTTGCCGGTCTTGTGGTCGACGGTCATCTGCGCGATGCCGTCCCAGTTCGTCGTGACGAGTTGGCTGTCGCCCTCGTCGAGCTCGACGCCTCCATTGATCTGTGTGTTCGAATAGCGAATCACACGGTCGGGGTCTCCAGCGATACCGACCAAGAGGTCGCCATTCGACTCGAGGGCTACCGGACCCGAGAAGCCCGGAACCTGCGCGATGAGCTCGAAGACGAGAGCGCCGCCGAGGTCGATGCGATAGATGTCGTTGAAGTCGGGCGAGCCCGTCGCGGCCGCGGAGACGTAGGCGACGCCGTCTCGCCCAATCGTCGCGCTGTAGTTGAAGGCGAGCGTTCCGATCGAAGTCAGCGTGCCCGCTTTCAAGTCGAGCGAGTAGATGACGCCCGTGCTGTTCTCACCGACCAGGCCGTAGTTGCGGTCTTCGGAGAGCGTCACGAAAGAGGGAAAGCCGAAGCCCGGCAGGGTTCCGTAGGTCTGGAGCGAGGTTCCATCGGGAGCGATGCGCTCCACGGTGTTGCCGTCGAAGAGGATCGTCTCTCCCGTCGAGTTCAGCGTGAAGCTCGCGTTGAAGATCGGGGGCGAGAAGTCGAGAGGCCTCGTGCTGAAGCCGGGACGTGTCTCGCCAGCAAGGGCGAGAGAGGAGAGCACTGCCGAGAGACAGAGCCCGAGAGCAAATCTATACATGGGTGATTCTTGGTTCGATACCGCGTCGAGACCGGTACGGATCAGAACCATGAACCGCTGCTTCGCAGAGGTGCCTGGTCCAATATCCGTGGCCGGCAATCCCGCCTTCTGCTCCCGAGTGTCTGGCTCGCCGCGAATCGAATCGAGTCGCGACTTACAGTGGCGGGACCGCGCAGGACTTGCACCTGACTTCCCCGTGAGCAAAGGCAAACAATAAGTCCAGGGAGACTAGAGCAGGGGATGAGGGGCCGCCAGCGGGGAGGGGCGAAATCTGCGCGAATGAGGACCCCGCAGCCTCTGAGAACCTCCGCCCCCGTGCGAACTGCAGGAGCCCCGGAGAGCGACGCTGCCGTCCTCTCCGGGGCTCCTGTGCCGTGCGAGGTACCCCGGTCTAGAAGACGCCGTTCTGGATCTGAACCAGAGCGATCAGAGCAGCCTGGTTCCAGATGTTGCTCGTGCCCGCGTTCTGCAGCTTGTTGAGTAGGGTCCCGCTGCCGCCCAGTGCCTCGCTCGCCTTCGTGAGGAAGACCGTGTCCGAAGTCATGTTGTTGCCATAGGCGAAGCTGCCCCACATCTGATACTTGTCGACTCCGGCGGTCGTTCCGTTGGGAGGCAAGAAGTTGCACCAGACCGGGAGGGTCAGGTCGAGCGGACCGACGGCGGCCTTCACCCAAGGACCGTTCTGCACACTGTCCCAGGCCATGATGTTGAACCAGGAGTAGTAGGTCTTGCGCAAGACGTCCTCGAGCATCGTGACGCTCATGTTGTCGTCGAGGTAGTAGACCGTCTGCACCATTCCGCGCATCGCGTTCTCCGCGATCGCCTGCTCGATGGCCTGACGCCCGCGGTACAAGCCGTTCAGGAACTTGCCCGAGATGTTGGCCTGCATGAAGCCGCTGCACGAAGCTTGACCGTCGACGATGACGTCGCGCAGGAAGTCGTACCAAGGCTTGAGCGCGGAGCGGTACTCCGAATCCCCGAACGCGTAGGAGGCATTGATCGCGTCGATCGACCAGCCCTCTTGACGCCCGAACGTGAAGCCGGTGCCGGGATACATGTCGACGTACTGGCGGTCAGCCAGGAGGCCAGTGCCCTGAACGTAGCCGTAGGAGCCATTCGCATACTGGTGATAGGAGAGCCGTGCGAGCTCGGCGTGCATCTCGAGGTCATCCATCGAGAGCGAGTCGTTCCCGAGCCACCCCAAGACCTTCGGGGAGCGCGTGTAGCGCGTGAAGTGCTGGAGGTCGTGCGGATCGAACGAGCGCATGCTGCTCTCGTAAGCGGGGTTGCGTGACTGCGCCGCAACGGCCATCGTCTGGAAGGTGGTCGTGTTCTTCGAGCCGAACGGATCCTGGCTGCCGTTGACCCCCAAGAAGTAGGAGAACGGAACGTACTGGTTACCCTCCGGTCCCTGGACCCAGTCTTCGACACTGGTCGGATCGCCGTCCGCCGAGAAGACCACATCCCTCTGGCGGTCGCTGTGCATGCGGTGCGTCAGCTGGAACTGGCGGTAGCCATCTACCGAGCCTGTCTCAGCCGTCATGATTCCATCGGCGATGAACACCTCATCGCCACCGGTCATTCCCCCGTAGGGCACGCCGTAGGGGTGTGCCCAGCCCATGACGCCGGAGAAGAAGGGGTAGCTCCCCGTTCCCGTTCCATTGACCATCCGAGTGATCTGAGCATTCAGGCTCGAGGTGAGCTGGTTGCGAATGTTCTGAATGCCCACATGTTCGAGGCTGGGTAGCATGAACGACTGGGGGAAGTAGCGAGCGGTGCTCGTATTCCACCATGAGAAGTAGTCGTCGCCCGAGCTCGGGTCCGTCCCGCGCTTGTTGAAGGCGAGGCCCTCCATCTGGAGTAGCGCGTTGGCGCGCCCCTCGTAGCCGGCCGGGCAGATCGCCAGCCGGCGATTGAATTGACTGTGAGCCTGCATCAGGTGCAGCTTGTTGCCGGGCAGCGGCTCGACCAGCTTGTAGGTCGTCTTCCCGCCGCTCATCTGCGGGTTCACATTGCCCCAGAACGGATCGTCGAAAGTCTGCAAGAGGACCCAGCCGGTAGGCAGGACCACATCGAGGCTGTCCCAGTAGAGGTCTCCTACCGGATCGTCCAGCGGGCCGGGTCCGTTGTTGGACGGCCCGTTGTTGACACGAATGTCGAAGAGCACGACGTGCTCGAGCGAGATCGTACTGACGTACGAGTGCACGCCCATGAAGTGCGGGAGCGTTCCCGTCGATCCGGACTTCGGCGAGTCCGGCGTCATCACTCCGTAGGTGCGCGCCTGCGAGTGCAGGTCTCCGTAGCGGCGGTGCTCGATGCCTCCTTCGGCTTCGAGCGGGCGCATGCTATAGCGGTTGCCGAAGACGTCTCGCGTGGCGATCTCGATCGAGGAAGTGTCCGACAGCAGGCTGACGACCGTATTTTGAACGTTGACCGGACCCGCGATCAGGTTGGGAATACTCGGCGCCGGCACGACTGTGCTCGGGGTGTATCCCACGACGACCTCGTACGCGACACGGGTTCCCGGGGATACCGAGGGGTCGCGAGTCACTCGAGCAATCAGCTCGACGACGTCCGCGCCTTCACTTGCCGCGTCGGCATACTGCGAGACGATCTCGACCTGGCACGCTACCGGCGTTCCGTCGTAGTCCAAGATGGCGAACGGGTTCAGGCCGTCACTGCGCGGATACGTGTCGGGAGGCAGCGGGAGGGTTCCGTGGATGAGGAACGAGCTCGTCGGAGGCACGCTGACTTCGAGTACACCGTACGTCGCTCCGATTGCCGTGGGCGCGGTCTGAGTTCCGCCCGTCGAGCCGCTGCCGCCGGGAAGTCCGCCCGTACCGCCGCCCGTACCGCCGCCCGTACCGCCGCCAGTACCGCCGCCAGTACCGCCGCCGCCCGTACCGCCGCCGCCCGTACCGCCGCCGCCCGTACCGCCGCCGCCCGTACCGCCGCCCGTACCGCCGCCAGTACCGCCGCCGCCCGTACCGCCGCCGCCGTGACCCTCGCCACCGGGCGGAGGTGCACTACCAGCATCGAACGCTCCCGCGCCGGCGCCACCGCCACCGCAGGCTGAAACGACAAGGCTCAAGGCCGCGGCAAGACCGAGGACGCGAAGGCTCCTCAGTGCGAATTTCGCGCGTGAACCGGTGCTCTGATCCGTGCGCGGTTTCATCGCATGAATCAAAGCCTTCTGGGCAGTCGAATGGAATGCATTCGCTGCCTTTTCCCCTTCAAACAATCTACTCACGGTGTCCCTTCCCTGGTGCGACCGTTATGGCCAAATGAAACTGGCCTGGTTCTCGATTCCCTTGGTGGCAGGGTCGGATCCAGGCGCCGAGGATCTTAAGGCAATGGGCCCATCTTTCTCACTGCAATGGCAACGTAAGGGCCGATTTTCGGCTCTATTGGGGAATTGGAGACCTTCGTGTGAAGGAGAGTTAATCGGTCGAGCCCGCCTCGAGGGGGTGCCGCTGCCGGTCCGCCGCGGGGCGGAGGGCGGGACTGCTCATTTGAGTGTGAAGCCGCTCAGGGAAAAAATTTCGGACTGATCTTCAAAAAAAATCTCTTCGAAGACCGATCCGAACTCTTGCCCGAGCCAACCGGTAGTCTGGCCAGATCGCCAGCCTGCTGCAGGCCGGACTTCCGAGGGCGGGAGTCTACAGCTTGACGTACTCCATATCGAGCGGCTGGCCGTTGATTCCCTTCGCGGGAGCGGAGATCCAGCCAGCGTACTCGCCGGGCTTGTAGCAGGGGACCATGAGCGACTCGACGTAGGAGTGGTCGGCGTCGGTGGGGAGCAGCTCGTCGACCTTGGCGTTCCAGGCTTCCTCGCTGATCGGGCTGCCGTCGACGTCGAAGCGAGACTCGGAGTACATGCCGATCTTGCGGTTGAAGCGCTTGTGTGGGAGCGTGAACCGGAACTCGACGCCACCCTTCTCGCAGACGCGGTTCCAGTACTCGACGCCCTTCACGTTGTCCTTCACGTACTCGTCCCGAAGGATCTCGTTCATCGCGTTGCGGAGCGGAATCTCGCGCTTGACGAGCTTGCCGTCCTCCCAGACCTCCATGTCGTAGTGGCCTTCGTTCGCGACGTGGTCCGTCTCGTTCTTCGCTTCGAAGACGCGACCCTTGAGACCGGCCGCGAAGAAGTTGGACGCGTTCGAGGAGATCTCGCCGCCGAACAGGTCGTTGGACGAGGAGTTCCAGAAGTTGATGTGGCGCTGAATGACCTCGAGCGGAATGGCGCCGTGGTCCTTCGGGTCACAGCCCGGGTACTGGTTCATCACTTCGCAGGTGCGCTGAACGATCCGGCCGATACCGGTCTGGCCGACGAAGAGGTGGTGCGCCTCTTCGGTCAGCATGAAGCGACAGCTACGCGCGAGCGGGTCGAAACCACTCTCGGCGAGCGCGAGCAGTTGGAACTTGCCGTCGCGGTCGGTGAACATCGTGAAGCAGAAGAACGAGAGCCAGTCGCGGCAGGGCTCGTTGAAGGTCCCGAGGATGCGCGGGTGGTCCGGGTTGCCGGAGCGGCGCTGGAGAAGCTCGTCGGCTTCTTCACGACCGTCGCGACCGAAGTGGCTGTGCAGGACATACACCATCGCCCAGAGGTGACGTCCTTCTTCCGCGTTGACCTGGAAGAGGTTGCGCATGTCGTAGAGCGAGGGCGCCGTCTTGCCGAGCAGACGTTGCTGCTCGACCGAAGCGGGCTCGGTGTCGGCCTGCGTCACGATGATGCGACGCAGTGCGTTCCGGTGCTCGCCGGGGACTTGCTGCCAGGCCTCCATGTCGGCGTCGTCACCGAAGCCGATCGTGCGGTTCTTCTCGCTCGGCGTGAGGAAGATGCCCCAGCGGTACTCGGGCATCGCCACGTAGCCGTAGTTGGCCCAGCCGTCGCGATCCACGCTGACCGCCGTGCGCAGGTAGACCTCCTTCTCGTTGAAGTCGGTCGGCCCCATCTCCCGCCACCAGTCGATGTAGTCGGGCTGCCAGGCTTCGAGCGCGCGCTGGAGGCGCTTGTCGGATTTGAGGTCGACGTTGTTGGGGATCTTTTGGCTGTAGTCGATCGAGGTCGTCATGCGGGGCTCCCGTGTCTTGGAGATGAGAGGGGTGTCGAGGGGTGAGTGGGGGCGGTCAGGGGAGGAGCGATCAGGTTCGCGTGTAGTCGAAGACAGGGCGCTGGGGCGTGCCGTAGCACTTCAGCGCTCCGCTCTTCCCGACGGCGTTCGGTCGTTGGAAGATCCAGTTCTGCCAGGCGGAGAGCCTCCCGAAGATCTTGGTCTCCATGGTCTCGGGGCCGGCGAAGCGCAGGTTGGCTTCCATGCCGGTCAGGCCGTCCGGGGAGAAGGAGGCGCGCTCCTCGATGGCGAGGCGCAGCTCGTCCTCCCAGTCGATGTCGTCCGGCGCGAAGGTGGCCAGACCGAGCTGGTCGGCCGTGTCGGCGTCGACTACGCCGGCGCTCTCGAGGATGCGCGCGGGCTGTTCGGGGTCGGCGAGGAAGCGCGTCGCGAGGCGCGTGATTCCGTTCGACATCGGGAAGGGGCCGGCGTTGGCCGCGCTGATGCCCATGTGGACGGGCAGGTCGGGATCGTTCAGCACATAGGTGCGGTCGCAGGCGAGCGCCATCTCGAGGAAGGTCCCCGCGAAGGCGGTGCCTTCATCCGCGATGGCGTACAGGCTCTTGGCCGTGAGGTCGAGGCGCTTGAGGACGCGCTTGGCGTAGTGGCGCACTTCGCTGACGAACCAGTGCATCGAGTCCATCACGAGGTCGTCGGCGGCCAGCGCGATCTTCGGATCTCCGACGACGCGCAGCGTGACGAGACCGATCTGGCTGAAGTTCAGGCGCAGGTCGAGCAGGCAGAGGTCGAACTCGCGCATGAGCTGGAACCACCACCAGTCCGCACCGGCGGCCAGGATCTCTTCTTCGTTCTTGGGGCCGAGCTCGTCGGGCAGGGTTACGGTCAGCTCCGCCACGCGCGTGTCGTGGTCGAGCTTGCAGCTCACGTACTTGCCACTGAGCACGTTATCTTCATAGTTCCAGTCGACGCGCGTGAGCTCGACGCCCTTGTCGGCCCGAACGGGAAGCGAGTCCGCAATCTCGCGCGCCATCGTGGAGACCGACTCGTCCCACCTGGAGAGCGGAGCGATCGCGTCGACGAGGTTCCACTCGACCGCGCGCTTGCCCTTGATGCCTTCGGCGACGGTCGAGAAGACGTCGCAGTGGTCGCGGCGCAGCTTGCGCTTGTCCGTGATGCGCGTGAGCCCGCCGGTTCCGGGCAGGACGCCGAGGAGGGGCAGCTCCGGGTAGCTGACGGCGCTGGAGCGGTCGTCTACGAGCAGGATCTTGTCGCAGGCGATCGCGAGCTCGTAGCCGCCGCCGGAAGCGGTGCCATTCAGCGCGGCGAGAAACTTCACGCCGGAGTTCTCCGAGGCGTCCTCGATGTAGAGCCGCGTCTCGTTGGTGAACTTGCAGAAGTTGACCTTGAAGCCGTGCGGCGAGCTGGAGAGCATCGGAATGTTGGCGCCCGCGCAGAAGACGCGGTCGAGTCCGCCGGTCATGACGACGCAGCGCACCTCGGGGTGCTCGAACCGAATGCGCTGGATCGCGTCGGCTAGCTCGAAGTCCACCCCGATGTCATAGGAGTTGAGCTTCAGCTCGTTCTCGGGGTTGAGTCCGCCTTCGGGATCCACGGCCATAACCAGAGTCGCGATGTCGCCGTCGAAGGAGAGCGTCCAGTGACGGTAGCGGTCGGGGCTGGTCTGCGTGTCCAGTCGAGTCTCGGGCTGCGTTGCAGTTGCGGTGGCGGTCATAGGGGCGGTTCCTGAGTTCGGAGCGCGATTCGGCCGATGAAAGGAAGTGGGAAATAAAATGCCCACTCCCTGGTCTGTGGGAATAATATAGCGCACACCGTGAGCCATCAATCCTTCCTGGCTGAATTAGGGCGAAGACTTCGCGCGGGGCGACAGAAGCGTGGGCTCTCCGTCGCCGCGCTGGCCGAGCAGGCCGAGCTCTCGCGCCGCTATGTGACCGAGACCGAGGCCGGGCGGGCGAATCCCAGCATCCTGGTCCTGGCAAAGCTCGCCAGCGCGCTCGGCCTGGCCCTGCCGACGCTGCTCGACATCCCGCTCCGCGCGCGTGCCCTGGAGCGAATTGCACTGGTCGGTCTCCGCGGCGCGGGCAAGTCGACCATCGGACGCCAGCTGGCCCAGGTCCTGGAGGCGCCCTTCGTCGAGCTGGACGCGCGCGTCGAGGAGGTGGCTGGAATAGAGCTGGGCGAGATCTTCTCCGTGCACGGCGAGGACAGCTTCCACCGGTTCGAGCGGGAAGCGCTCGAGCAGGTGCTGGCCGAGGCCGAGCGCCAGGTCGTCGCCGTCGGCGGTTCGATCGTCTCGTCGCCCGAGAACTTCCAGCGCCTGCGCCAGACCTGCCGGACGATCTGGCTGCGCGCCGACGCGGAGGATCACTTCGGTCGCGTGCTCGCCCAGGGGGATGCCCGCCCGATGCGCAACCGCCCGCGCGCGATGGAGGAGCTGCGCGGACTCCTGGCAGAGCGCGAGCCGCTCTACGCGAAGTGTGAGTTCAGTGTGGACACGAGCGAGAAGAGCGAGGCCGAGGTGCTCACCGAGGCGGCTCGCTGGTGCCAGTCCGAGTAGGCGCTTCGGGGCACCATCGGTCGCACCCTCGGTCGGCGGTGCCGCCTGACGATGGCGCGTCCAACTCACCGGAGGAGCGCACAGCTTCGAGGAGTTTGGCACTACAATTCCCGGCCAGCTGTCCCGCCGTCGACGCGTGGAAGACCGAGCCTTGGAAGTCCTCAACGAAATCATTCGGTACCTCGGCACCGCGATCGTCGCGGTGTTCGTCATCGGGCTGGCCGGGCTCGCGCTCTGGCTGAACTATCGGTTCCGCGCCACGGGCAAGCTGCGCTCGAAGCTGGCTCGCGGGATCGCGACGGCGCGCCGGCCCTTCAAGAGTATCGAGGCCGAGCGGCAGAAGCGTGAGCGCAAGCTCGATCGGTCGGTGCGTGACTTCGTCGGCGCACAACAGAAGGAGCGGCAGCGCGCCGTTCCGGCCGACGACCTGAAGGAGCATGGCGCGGAGCGCGTTCGGTGGGCGGCCCTGAAGGAGGCGGGCTACCGCAACCTGGCCGACCTGGCCGGGGTGTCGGCGCGACGGTTGGCGGCCGTCAAGGGCATTGGCGACACGACGGCGGCTCGAATCTGGGCGGCCGCGCGGGATGCGCTCGAAGCGGTGCAGAGTGAGCCGCCGCGGCTGCCGGACGCGGACCTGGAAGCACCGCGCGCACCGGAGGCCGCTGGCGCCGCGTTCCGACTGATCGCGTTCAGCGATGAACTCGGCGAGGACTATCCGCGCATCTGGAAGTCGTTGGCCGAGCTCGAGGTCGAGTGGCTCGAGCTGTCGCGCGAGCTGGCCTTCGGTCGCTGGCTCGTCTCGCCCTTCGCGCGCAGCCGTGCGGAGGCCTCGGAGGCGCGCGGCCTCGAGCTTGCGCAGGCGGTGGGCGGAGTGATCCTGAACGAGAGCTTCACCGAGCTCGGCTCGCGACTGAAGCTCGCGCGGAAGACGCGGGGACCGAAGAAGGGCTCGCTCCCGAAGCTGGCGACGGAGCGCTACGCCGAGCTGTGCTCCGTGCTGGAGCAAGCCTTCGTGCGCCTGGGGTTGGCAGTTCCGGAAGAGGGGCTCGGCATTCGCGGTGGGCTGCCGGCGAAGATTGCGGAGCGCGTCGAAGCCTTCGAGCTGAACGTCCGTGACCTTCGGCTGACCCTGCGCGGCTACCAGGCCTTCGGTGCGAAGTACCTGCTCGAACAGAAGCGCACGATCCTCGGAGACGAGATGGGGCTCGGCAAGACGATCGAGGCGCTCGCGGTGATGGCGCACCTGTGGGCGGATCGGGAAGGTGCGCGCTTCTTCGTGGTCGCGCCGGCCGGGCTCCTGTGGAACTGGCAGCGCGAGGTGGAGAAGTTCGCGCCCTTTCCGGCCTACGTGATTCACGGCGACGACGCGGAGCAGCTGCTCGCGAGCTGGCGCAGCTCCGGCGGCACGGCGATCACCTCCTACGCGACGCTGCGCAACCTCGACCTGGACGCACTGATCGCGGGGGACGACGAGCTGATCGACTTCATGATCGCCGACGAGGCGCACTACCTGAAGAACCCGAAGGCGCTGCGCTCGATCGCCGCGCGGAGGTTGGTCGAGACGTCGAAGCGCCTGGCGCTCATGTCGGGGACGCCGCTCGAGAACCACCCCGGCGAGTTCGTTCACCTGATTCGAATGGTGCAGCCCGACGTGGTGGCCAACCTCGAGCGCGAGGGCGTCTCCGCCGAATCGCGCGCGGAGGCTCACTCGTTCCATCGCCTCGTGGCCGGCGTCTACCTGCGCCGCAACCAACGCGATGTGCTCTCCGAGCTGCCCGAACGCATCGAGGTCGAGGAGTGGGTCGACCTCGATGGGGAGGGCGAGCACGTCTCCTATGCCGAGCGAGTCTTCGCCTCCGACTTCATGGGCATGCGGCGCGCGACGACGCTGATGGGAGAGGCTCTCGCTCCCTCGAAGGCCGAGCGGCTCGAGGAGCTCTTCGACGACCACCGCGAGTCGGGCCGCAAGGTGATCGTGTTCTCGTTCTTCCTCGACGTCTTGAAGGCGGTCGAGAGTCAGTTCAAGGCGGTGGGGACGATCGATGGCTCGGTGTCGCCCAAGGACAGGATGAAGCTCGTCGACAAGTTCACCAAGAGCGAAGGGCACGCGGTGCTCGCCATTCAAATCGACGCGGGTGGGACCGGTCTCAACCTGCAGGCCGCTTCGGCGGTGGTGTTGATGGAGCCGCAGCTGAAGCCGACGACCGAAGCGCAGGCCATCGCGCGCGCGCACCGCATGGGTCAGACGAATCGCGTCATCGTGCACCGCATGTTGGCGCGCGGAACGATCGACGAGCGCTTGTCGAACATGCTGGCGGCCAAGAGCGAGCTCTTCGATGCCTATGCGCGCGAGAGCGCGACCACCGACGCCAGCCAGCAGGCCCGCGAGGCGGGCGCGGTCAAGGACCTGATCCAGGAAGAGCGCGAGGCGCTCTCCGTCTGATCGAGAGGCGCGTCCGCGCTCTTATTCGGCCGGAACGACTGCCTCGGCCGGAACGACTGCCTCGGCCGGAACGACTGCCTCGGCGGGCTGCTTGGCCGCCTTTTCGGCGCGGCTGCGTTCGAGCGCTTTCATGCGTCGCGGCTCGTCGGGGTCATCCGTGTAGTCGAGCAGAGTCTCGATGGTCTCCTCGCCGCGCTGAATCGACACGTTGACCTGGCTGTCCGCCTGTTGGAGGAAGCGAACGATCTCGCGCTGGTTGTCGACCGTCCGGCCATCGACCGAGAGCACGATGTCGCCCGACTGCCAGCCCGCTTCCGCGGCCTTGCCCGAGCCGATCACGCGCGAGATCGTGGTGCCCGCCAGCATGACTCCGAGCTTGCGCTGCGCCGGGGCGATCAGGCCTTCGCGGCTGAGCTTCTCGTCGAGCATGGCCAGGTTGTAGGCCGTGATCGCGACGACCATGGAGGAGTGCTCGAGGTGTTCCGGTCGGGCCTGGTCGAGCGTGTCGTACTGCGTGTGGTGGATGTAGCCGTAGTCGGCGTCGTCGGCTGCTCCGCCCTGGCGCCAGAAGAAGCCGGGCACACCGGCGGCGACGAAGGAGGAGTGGTCACTGGCACCGCTGCGACGAAGGCCCTGATTCTCGGCGACGCGGAAGGGAAAGTCCGGGTCGAGTCCGACCAGCGGCCGGGTTGCGAAGCGCAGGTCACCCACCAGCGCCGCGGGTCCGGAGAGTCCCGAGAGGACGTTGGTCCCGCCGTCGTGAACCAGGACGGCGCTGATGTGTTCCATCAGCTCGGGATGCGCCTCGACGTAGGCCCGCGAGCCGAGCAGGCCTTGCTCTTCACCGCTCCAGAACATGAAGCGAATCGTCCTGCGCGGCTGCGCTCCGGCGGCCATCAGGAGACGCGCGGCTTCGAGAGTGGTCGCCATTCCGGTGCCGTTATCCTGCGCTCCGTCCGCGCCGTCCCAGGTGTCGCTGTGGCCGCCGACGATCACGTACTCATCGGGAAACTCATGGCCGACGATGTCGGCGATGACGTTGTGCTGGGGGACGGGGCCGGTCAAGAAGCGGTTGTCGATGTCGAACTCGAGCTCGACGTGCTGGTCTTCGTCGAGCCGTGCGACCAGGCTCTCGTACTGGTCGGAGCGGAGTCGAATGCTGACTCGAGTGGGGAGCTTGTTCGGCTTGATGCGGTAGCGCCCCGAGGTCTGGATCGGTTCTCCGCCGTCGCGAATTTCACCGGCGAGCTCGACTCCTTCGAGCAGCTCCGCCGTGCGCTCGGTCCGTCCGAAGTCCGCGCGGTCGCGGGGGCGCCAGACGAACCAGACTCCGTCCAGCTCGCCCAGGCGATCCGCCAAGAGCTCCGGATCCTCGGGCTCGAGCACGGCCCGGGCGCGAACGCGGCCGGGCGTCCCCGCAGTCCAGGAGCGGGTGCCGAAGACCAGCTCCTCGCGGTGGGGGCGCACCATCGCTCCCTTGTTCTCGCGGCGATCGAAGCCGACCGGGAAATCGCCCCACTTCTCCAGGCGGGCTTCCAGCCCGAAGCCCTCGAACTGAGCGACCGACCAACGCTCCGCGCGCTCCAGGTTGCTCGAGCTCGTGAGTCGGTGGCCGATCTCCTCGGAGAGATAGGTCAGGTGCTGCATGACCCGATTGTCGGTGGCCCCAAGTCGTAGGACCTCTTCCACGACCGCGTCGCGCTGGGCGGAGACCGCGCTGGTCAGGGTGAGAGCGAGGGCGAAGGAACGGAGGGTGATCGAGTTCAGCATGGGAGGGATTTTCGGGCGAGACGAGTCGGCTATCTGAAGGTGAGCTTCCGCGGGAGGATATCAGGATGAATGAAGCGGCAAGCGGTCGCCCCTGATGGGGAACCGAGCTAGGATCTGCACCGACCGAAGCTCGCGTTGCTCGGGGAGCTCATTATCCTCCAGCCACTGTGCCACCCGAACCGACAAGGTGGCGATAGGTCCTTTCATACCCATGATTTGCATTCTGCTCATCGGCCGGAGCTCATCCGCCAGGCGCACTCTGTTCGCCTCGCCGAGTGTGTCTCGTTGCAGCAGTTCCCTCTAGCTCCCATGGCACCGCGACTCGTAGTTGTCATCGATACCGAGGAAGACTGGTTCGATGAGTGGGACCGTCCGACCACCGTCGACAATGTCGCGGTCTTACCCGGGATCCAAGAGCGCTTTTTCGATCCCCTCGGAGTCAAGCCGACCTACATGGTCACTCACCCCGTCGCGACGGACTCCGCGTGTGCGTCGATCTTTCGCGACTTCGTCGAGCGCGACGTGTGCGAGGTCGGGACGCACGTCCACAACTGGACCTCGCCGCCCTTCACCGAACACGACCGCCGTCACAAGACCTATCACTGCTCGATCGACCCAGCGCTCGAGAAGAGCAAGATTGCCGACCTGACCGAGATTCTGGACCAGGCTGTAGGGGTGCGCCCGACTTCATTCAAGGGCGGGCGCTGGGGAGCGAGCGGTCAGACCATCCGCGGAATCCACGAGCTCGGCTACAACGTCGATACGAGCGTGTGCCCGTTGACCGACTTCCGGACGGAACAAGACGGCCCCAACTTCACCGACGCTCCGCTCGACTGCTACTTCCCGTCCAAGGCGAACATCTTGGAGGTCGACGACAGCGCGGACAGCGCGACCTCCGTCCTGGAGATTCCTGTTTCGGTCGGCTTCGCGAACTCGAACTTCGAGAGCCAGCGCCGCCTGTGGAAGACGGTCAACGAGAACGCACTGCTGAAGAGCTTGAAGGGTGTCGGCATCCTCAACTCTCTTGGCCTCATGCAGAGGGTCAAGCTGAGCCCAGAGCAGTCCTCCGTTCGCGAGATGAAGCAGCTCGTCGACGCGCTCCTGGCTCGCGAGCACCGCGTGATCAACCTGACCTTCCACTCCTGCATCCTCGCGCTCGGCTGCTCGCCCTACTCGATGACGCAGGCGAACCTCGACCAAGGGCTCGAACGCATCGCGGGAATCCTGGACTACATCGTCAACGAGAAGGGCATCCGCCCGTTGACTTGCAGAGAGCTGCGCGCCGAGTTCGACGACTGAGTCACTCGGATCGTTGAATGTCAGCGTTCAACTACGCGCCGCTGATCCTCGGGGCCGGGCAGGCCATGCTCGGGTTTTTTGAGCTCGAACGAATCACACATCACTGTCTCCGGTGAGTTCAACGCGAGAGCGGCGTTCCCCGCTAGCGCGGACTATTCATGACCACACGGAGCAAACGCCACGAACGGCCGGCGTTGCCGGCCTCTCGGCCCCTGCCGGCACTTTGCGCACGCCGGCGTCCTCGACGACCTTACAAGGGGTAAGCCCTGGTCCGCGAAGCGGACGCCAATGGTCCTGCGGACCGTTGGCGAAGGGATCCCTGTGGGTCCGACGCACGCAAAGCACCAACAGGAACCGAGTCGCGACGTTTTCTATCGCGGCTCATGAATAATCCGCGCTAGAGAAACTCCATCTCGCCGTCCGGGAGCAGGTAGACGATCAGCATCTTTCCGCCGCTGACGGTCGGCACGTGGACCGAGTCCGCGGGCAGGACCACCCAGCCCGGCGGATGGCCATCGAAGGTCGGCTCTCCATCGAGCGCGATGCAGTAGTCGATCTCTCCCTTAGGGTGCCGATGCTTCGGCCCCGGTCCAGTCATCAGAACGACGTCGATCGAGTAGCCACCCGTCTCCGGTCCCGCCTTGGCAACCCGGCCCCACTTCACCGGTAGCTCGCCTCGGTTGGCGATCTCACCCGCCTCCAGCAGTCGCACGAGATCCTCCTTCAACTTCTGAGCGGGCTCGCCTCCGGGATCCAGCCGCTCCCGAAGGACGGCTTCGGCTTTGGATGTTTCGGACAAATCGAGTGCTCGAGCAGCATCGAGCAGAGGTTGGAAAGAGTCGAGCACAGGGAGCTCCTTGTCGAATGAGGAACGATGGGGTGGCGGGGGGATGGCGCAGCAGTCTCCAGCGTGTGGGCCTGGGCCTGGTCGCCAACTATACTTCCGGCGCATCTCAGAGGTGAGCCTCTGCCTTCCGGAAGGCAGCGAGTGCTCACTCGATGACCGCGACCCACTCCGAGAGAACTGGAACCTTCCATGACCCTGATCGAGAACGAGCCAGCCGTTCGCCCGACGCGTGAGCAGCTCCTGGCCGAGTTCGGCGAGGCCGATCTGTCCGTCCAGTCGCTGTTTCGGTTCTGCTTCGTTCCGACGGGCCGCCTGGGACTCTTGAAGGCGCTCGCCCTGGACGAGGATTGGGGGACGGGCGACGGCGTCCTGCTCAAGTACCTCGCGGTGCACGTACGGCTCTCGATCGAACAAGAGCGCTTCGTCTGGAACGAGGACCAGCTCGTGATGACGGCGGGCAACCTCCGCACCTCGACCGGTGTTCCGATCTACATCGGCCTCGTGCGCAATACGACCTCCAACGAGAATCCCTGGGCCTTGAACTGGGTCGGCGATCGACCGAGCTGCACCGAGCTTCCCGAGCCGCCGCTCCTGAGCGCCTGGGATCCGATCGAGCCGGGTGTCGAGATCGTGCTCGGAGTCGAGCTCGAGGACTCGGAGCGCTTGGCCGGAGTTTCCACTCTCGCGGATGCGCCGTCCGCACTGCGGACGGCCGCCATCGTCGGTGCGTGCCACTGGGCGATGCACCGCGGTCTTCCGGCGAGCCACATGTTCGCCGGCATCAAGAGCTACTTCATTCCGCTCTACTTCGAGAGCCGGGCCGACCTGTGTTCGCCGCCTGACCTCGTGTGCTCGGTGGTCGTGCAGTCGAATCGACTCTTGATTCGATCCGTGCTCGATCCAGAGATCGCCTATCCACATGCGCGCGCCGTTGCGCTCCGCTGTGATCAGCTCCCGGGCTGGTTGCAGGAGAGCTGGGCAGCGAGCGCCATCGGTGAAGGGGAAGACTGACCGACGTGCCCGCTTGGCTTCGTAGAACACTCACGCTGCTCGGACTCTGCGTACTGGCTGCGCTGGCGCACGGTCCCGTCGTCGATGCGGGCTTCGACGCGGACGACCACGGCATGCTCGTGCGAGCGGGTGCGCAAGCGGGCGACTCGGCCAGCGCGCTGTTCGCTCTCGAACCCAGTACCCCTCCGCCGCTCACCTCGCTGACACCTCGCGACCTCTTCGCGGTCGAGGGCGGCGAGGGTTGGTTCCTGTCTGGCCTCTCGCTCGCGGTCTCCCGTCGAGTCTGGGGCCTGCCCGGAAGCGATGGCGTGGTGCCCTGGGGCTACCGACTCGAGAACCTCTTCCTGCTCGGCCTGTGCGCGGTCGGCCTGCACCGGCTCTTGCGCCGCATGCTCATGCCCTGGCTCGGCAGCGAGCAAGCCGCCGCCGCGTCGCGCACCGCCGCCGCACTCCTGTTCCTTCATCCGCTCGGAGCCGCGACCGTCGCCTCGCTCCACGGCCGCGGCGATCTCCTGAGCTTCCTGTTCTTCATCTGGACGGCGGCGGTGTTCTTGCGCGGTCGGCAAGACCGAAAGATCGGGCTGACCTCCATCGCGTTCGCGGGAACCCTGCTCGCCTGTCTCTCCGGTGACCTCGGACTGTGGCTGCCCTTGTTCCTGGCCTTCGTCGAGTTCGTCTCCTCGCACCGCTATCGCAAGCGGCGCGACCGACTCCGCACCGCGGGGTCGACGATCCTGATCTATGGCGGAGCGCTCGGAATCGCGGTCTTTCTGCGCGTCTTCGAGACGGGGGTTGGACCGGTACCGGGGCTGAACCAGAGCCTGGCCTCCGTCGAGACTCCGCTCGACGCGGCCCAGATTGCGCTCTGGGCCGTCGAGAAGCTTGGCGTGCTGATCCTGCCGGCGAGCACTCACGGTCCGGGAATCTTCGGGACTGCGCTCGCCGGGCTGCTGTTCTTGTTCGCCATGCAACCGGCTCTGGTCGCCGCGCGCTCCGCGCCGCGTCTCTGGGGTTGGCTCCTGTTCAGCTGGTTCATCGCGCTGTTCATTGCAGGCATGAACGGTCTCGACGTTCGCGTTCACCCGGGACACCTGGGGAGCTCGAGAGTCTTGTTCGGCGCCTCGGCCGTGATGTGTGTCGGACTCGCGATCTCCGTCACGGCGGTCTCCGGGCTGGCGCGTCGATTCCGGCCCGTGATTCTGATCGTCGGCTTCGCGGTTCTCGCGCGCGGAAACGCGATGCCCTGGGTCGAGTCGGGCTTGTGGCTGGCGGAGCTGCGCGGCGACATCATGGATGCGCGCGAGCGCAATGGCCGCGATGCCGAGGTCCTGCTCGTCGACGCGCTCGAGCCCGTGAGCGGTATCGATCCGCTGGGCTCGGATCCGTCCGCGCTGGAGTGGGTGGTCCACCCCGAGTTCACACGCGAGCACTTGAACCTGCCCGTACGCGTTCGCTCCACGACCGAGCCGGGCTTCCTGGCTCTCGCGCGCGAGCCGGAGCTCGCCGCGATGCGCGAGGACTCGCTGCTGGTCGTGTTCTCGTCCGCGGAGCCGGTGTCTGGCCGAGTCGGGCCGGTGCGCGAGTCGAAGCTGCTGACTCCTTCGGAGGCCTCGCGCGGAACGAGGAGCTGGAGGCGCGAGAGCCGCTCCCCGGATCTCGACGTGGACGCTCTCTCGATCGGCGCCCTCCAGCTATCGGCCACGGTCGGGAGCACGCTCCCGACGGATAGCCTCGAACTCAACTGGCGCGCACGCTCGGCGGTCGAGCTCGACCTGTCGGCCGACGGCGTCTGGTGGACCGACAGTCCCGTCGCGCGAGCGACCTTCGACCTGTCCTCGTCGTTGGCCTGGCGACTCTCTGGGCGCGTGCGCCGCGTGTGGTTCGAGAGCGGGCTCGCCAACATCGCCGAGGTCGAGCTGGTCGAGGCTCTGCCGACCCTGGGTGAGCGCCTCGAGCCCGAAGCGCTCGAGAGTGACTGGTACTTCAGGTTGGACCTCTCCGAAGCGCTCTCCCTCGCCATCGACAACTCCAGTACGGAGGGGATCTGGGTGACCGGGCTGCTCGACCTCGAGAGTCTCGAGTACATCGAGCTTCCCGGAAAGACCATGCCGTCGGGGACCATTCACGTCGTCGGTGCCGCCGCTTGGGTTCGCGATATCGTGCGAACGACTGGCGGACCGGTGGTCTGGCTGTTCGACTATCGCGTCAACGGCGTGGCTGTCGCGAGGTCGCGCGGTCGCCGTATCGGCGGCACTCCTTCGCGCGACGAGTAGTCCGTTCGCAGAACTCCCTCTCTCCTTCAGCAGAACCATGTCGACTCAGCCCAACCGCGCGCTCGAATTCTTTCCCAACCCGGCGCCGGAGCGCGACTACGAGATTCGGTTCGAAGCTCCCGAGTTCACCTGCGTCTGCCCGAAGACCGGACAGCCCGACTTCGCGACGATTCGAATCCACTACGTGCCGGACGAGCGCTGCGTCGAGCTCAAGAGCCTCAAGCTCTACCTGTGGTCCTTCCGCGACGAGGGCCACTTCCACGAAGCGGTCACCAACCTGATCCTCGGCGACTTGGTCGAGCTCCTGGCGCCGCGGCGCATGACCGTCGTCGGCGACTTCTACGTGCGCGGCGGCATCAAGACGGTCATCGAAGCCAGCTATCCCTGAGCGCTCGCGAGGCTCTGCATCAGTTGAACGGAGCGCGAGCAACCGAGCCGCGACGCGCCGGCGCGAACGAGCTCGAGGGCGAACGGGACCGTTCCGATCCCTCCCGCCGCTTTGACGCCGGGTACAGGCCCGGCCGCTTCTCGGAGTAGCCGCACATCCGCGACGGTCGCACCGCCGCTCGAGAAGCCGGTCGAGGTCTTCAGGAAGTCGGCGCCCGCTCGAATCGCGAGCTCGCCGGCGAGCCGCTTCTCCGGCTCGGTCAGAAGACAGGTCTCGAGGATCACCTTGAGCAGGGCGTCGCTCTCGTGACAGCGCGCCGCGATCGCTCCGACATCGGAGAGCACGAGTGCTTCGTCGCCGGACTTGAGCGCTCCGACTGGAATCACCATGTCGAGCTCGCGCGCACCGGAGGCGAGCGCGAAGCCCGTCTCCGCGAGCTTGGCGTCGGTTCCGCAGCCCGACAGTGGAAAGCCCACGACGGAGCAGATGACTGTCGCGCTCTGCGCGAGGCGTTCGGAACAGCGCTCGACATGCATGGCGTTCACGCAGACCGAGAAGAAGCCGTACTCGAGGGCCTCGTCGCAGAGCTGATCGATCTCCCCGAAGGTGGCGTCGGGACGCAGAAGCGTGTGGTCGATCAGGCGGGCGAACTCGGCTGGAGAGGGCGTGGCGTCGAAGTCGGGAGCGTCCACGGTCCGCTAGCTCTCCGCACCGTCGAGCGCCTCGGCCAGCTTGGCGAGGATCGGGCCGTAGCGATGGTCGAGTCCGCCGTGGCTGCCCTCGTGCTCGACGTGCTCGTGGGGAACGCCGAGCGTTTGGAGGCGCCGCACCAGTCGGCGGAGGCCCCACTGGAGATTGAACTGATCGGCCAGGCCGGCCTCGACGTAGAGCAGCTTCAAGCTCTTCAGCGCCTCGGCGTGGACCTCGCAGGCACGCAGCGGATCGAACTCGAGCCAGCGCTTCCAGACCTCCGGCTTCAGCTCGCCGGTCTCGAGGTCCATTGGCAGGTCGAAGCCGAGTGGGGAGTCGGGATTGGGGGAGTAGCAGGCCGACATGGCCAGCACGTTGAGGACGGCGTGGCCGTTGCCGGTGAGTGCGTGCGTCTCGTGGAAGGCCTCGAGGAACTTGGCCGGGTCGCCGTCGAAGGGGACCAGCCCGCGCAGGGCGACGAGCATCTCGCCCTCGAAGCAGTACTCGAAGCAGCAGTCGCCGCTGACCGATGCGCAGGCGGAGAAGAGGTCGGGGTGGTGCATCGAGAGGTGCAGCGCGCCAAAACCTCCCGACGAAGTCCCCACGACACCGCGCTGTCCCGAGACCGGAAGATGCTCGTCGACGTAGGGGATGATCTCCCGGACGACGTAATCCTCGTAGCGCCCGACCGCGCTCGAGTTGACGTACTGACTGCCGCCCAGGCTCGTGAAGCAGTCGGGCATGACGAGGATGGCCGGTCGCGTCTCATCCGCGCGGACGGCCTGATCGAAGCGGGGGACGATGCCCTGCTTCCAGGGATGGGTCGAGAGGTACTTGGTCGAGTGCCCGGTCAGTCCGGGCAGCAGGTAGATCGTCGGGAAGCGCGCGCCTTCCGCATCCCAACCCGGCGGGAGATAGACGCCCAGCTCGCGAGTGCTGGGATCCCCGAGCGCATTGCCCTCGAGGATGGAGCTCTCGATCGTGTGGAGCTCGACGCGACCGCTGTAGGAGAGCGGGTCCGCGAGGCCGACCTCGCGCCTCATGACTGCGCCTCGCCCCGCGCGAGCCGCGCATTGATTCCCAGCTCGCTGCGCAGCTCTTCGAAGCCGGCCTTGATGCGCTGGTAGATGAACTTGCAGCGCGTCTCGTAGTGCGCGAAGGCCGACTTCATTCCGTTGATCGAGAGCGTCTCGAGGTCGTCCAGTCGGCAGCCGAACTTCTCGACGGCGAGCATGTACTCATCCGTCAGAGTAGTCGAACTCATCAGGCGGTTGTCCGAGTTCAAGGTCAGGCGAAAGCCGAGCTCGTTGAAGAGCCCGAAGGGGTGTTCCTCGATCGAGCCGACCGCTCCCGTATGAAGGTTCGAGGACAGACAGATCTCGAGCGGAATGCGGTGGTCGAGGACGTACTGCGCGAGCAAGCCGACCTTGATGATCTTGCCGTCATAGATGACGAGGTCTTCGACGAGTCGCGTGCCGTGACCGATGCGATGCGCGCCGCAGTATTGTAGCGCCTGCCAGATGCTCTCCGGCCCGAAGCTCTCACCGGCGTGAATCGTGATGGCGAAGTTCATGCGCTTCGCGAGCTGGAAGGCTTCGAGGTGATCCTTGGCGGGGTGGCCGGCCTCTTCGCCAGCGAGGTCGAATCCCACGCAGCCCTGCTCGCGATAGGCGAGCGCGAGTTCGACCAGCTGGAGCGAGAGGTCGGGTGGCTCGTTTCGAAGTGCGCAGACGATCAGGCCCGTGCCGACGTTGAACTCTCTCGAGCCTCGCCGCAGTCCCGCCAGCACGGCGAGCATGACGCCGTCGAGGCCGAGGCCCTTCAGCGTGTGCAGGTGCGGCGCGAAGCGGACCTCCGCGTAGACGATGTTCTCCGCGGCGAGGTCTTCGCAGAACTCGTAGGCGACTCGCTCGAGAGCCTGCTTGGTCTGCATGACCGCGCAGGTGTGGCGAAAGCCCTCGAGGTATTGAGCGAGGCTGCCGCGGTCGGCGCCGGCGAAGAACCACGCGGCGAGCTTGTCCGGATCGGACTCGGGGAGCTCGTCGTAGCCGACTTCGGCAGCGAGCTCGAGGACCGTGCTCGGTCGGAGCCCTCCGTCCAGGTGTTCGTGGAGCAGGACCTTGGGGAGACGAGCGACGAGTTCGCGACTCGGCAAGGGGTTGTGGTCGGTCATGCAAGAACCTTAGTCGTCTCCAGCCGCCGTTTCCATGCGGCCACTCTCAACCCGCACCGCGAAACTCGGCTCCGCTCTGAAAGCAGGCGGTTTCGGCACGAGGCGCGTTGAGGCTTGGCGGCCGAGGGCGTATCGTGGTCGCCCCTTAAGGGATCCGGCGCGACTCGGAAGACGACTCCGCTCGAGATCCGGTTGCCGCGAAGGGCGCCGACCCCTCCGAAGAATCGGAAGAGCACGTCATGTCTGAATCCGTACGCGTCCGCTTTGCTCCGAGCCCCACCGGCCGCCTACACATCGGCGGCGCTCGCACGGCCCTCTTCAACTGGGCCTACGCCCGGCGCCACGGTGGCAAGTTCATTCTTCGCGTCGAGGACACCGACAAAGAGCGCTCCACCGCGGAGTTCGAGACGGCCATCCTCGAAGGCATGTCCTGGCTCGGAATGGACTGGGACGAGGGCCCGGTCGTCGGCGGCGACTACGGTCCCTACCGTCAATCCGAGCGCGTCGAGAGCCACCTCGCCGTGGCCGAGCGGCTCGAGCAGTCGGGCGCAGCCTACCGCTGCTTCTGCAGCACGGAGCGACTGACCGAGCTGCGCGAGACGCAGATCGCGGCCAAGCAGACGGCAGCCTATGACGGACTGTGCGCTTCGCTCAGCCGAGACGAGTGCGCTCGCAAGCTCGCCGAGGGCGAGCGCAGCGTCCTTCGGTTCCGCGTGCCCGAGGGCGAGACGAGGTTCACCGACGAGATTCGCGGCGACGTACGCTTCGCCAACAGCGAAGTGGACGACTGGATCATGCTCCGCGCCGACGGCTCACCGACCTACAACTTCGTCGTCGTGTGCGACGACTCGGCGATGAAGATCACGCACGTGATTCGCGGGGAGGAGCACCTGACCAACACTCCCAAGCAGGTCCTCCTGTATCGGGCGCTCGGCCTCGAAGCACCGACCTTCGCTCACCTGCCCCTGATCCTGGGGACGGACAAGAAGAAGCTCAGCAAGCGCACTGGCGATACGGCACTCGACGACTACCGCGCCAAGGGCTACCCGCCGGAGGCCGTGATGAACTTCCTGTGCCTTCAGGGTTGGTCCCTCGACGGCGAGACGGAGGTCTTCTCGATCGAGAACCTGGCCGAGAGCTTCGAGCTCCGCGATGTCTCCAAGGGTGGCTCGATCTTCGACATGCAGAAGTTCTTGTGGCTGGCCGGCGAGTACACGCAGAAGGGCTCGCTCGATCAGCTCGTCGAGCGAGCGGGGCCCTTCATGGTCGAGGCCGGCTTGATGAGCGAGGCCGAGCTCGGCGAGCGCGCGGACTGGCTGCGTGCGGCAGTCGCGAGTGTTCAAGAGCGGGTGCGCATCTACAGCGACGTGCCCGTGCAGCTGAGCTATCTCTTCGTCGGCGATGAACAAGTCGAGTACGAAGAGAAGGCCGAGAAGAACGCGCGCAAGCGGGGCAACCAGGCGATGGTCAACTACCTCGAGTGGCTGCGTCCGAAGCTGGGCGGTGGACTCGAACCGGAAGCTCTGCGCGCGGAGACCAAAACCTGGATCGAGTCGAACGGGCTCAAGTTCCCGGACCTCTTTCAGCCGCTGCGCTGCGCGCTGACCGGTGCGGCCGGCGGGCCGGACCTCTTCGACGTCATGGCCCTCCTCGGAGCGGAGAGTAGCCTCGCGCGAATCGAAGCCGGACTGGCGCGATTGGCCGCCGAGGAGTAAGTCTGGAGCCCATGCCGCACTCGAGTGTGACCCGAACTCAGCGCCGACGCGCCGGGAGTACGAGCGGCAAGAGCCTCTTCGCGATCTTCGCGGTCGTTCTGGTGGGGGCCGCGGTGGTGTTCTTCATCAGCCGCATGGTCGGGTCCACGAACCTGCGAGTTCCGGATGGCTGGGTCTCGGTCAGCGACCAGGCGGGCGAAGACGGTTGGGTCACGAGAGCCAAGGAGCCCGAGAGTGGAACGGTGTTCCGCTTGATCCCGAGCGGCCAGTTCAAGATGGGGTCGCCGGATGCGGAGCCCGGGCGAGAAGCGGACGAGACGCACCACTTCGTTCAGATCACGAAGCCCTTCTATCTCGCCGAGACGGAGACGACGCAGAAGCAGTGGGAGCGAGTGATGGGCTCGAACCCCAGCCGCTTTCAGGAAGCGCGGAAGCCTGTCGAGCGCGTCTCCTGGCTCGACGCAATGGAGTACTGCGAGGAGATCGGCGTCACTCTGCCGACTGAAGCGCAATGGGAGTACGCCTGTCGTGGAGGAACCCGCTCGGCCTACTCGTTCGGCAAGCGGATCACCGAGGAGCAAGCCAGCTTCGGCGGCGGCAAGCCGAAGAACGGCGCGGACGACAGACCCGGTCGTCGCATGAGCACGATGCCGGTGCGCGCGTTCGCTCCGAACGCGTGGGGGCTTCACGACATGCACGGGAACGTCTACGAGTGGTGCGCCGACTGGTACGGCGAGTATCCCGATGGGACCGAGGAAGCTCCGGCGCGGGATCCCGTCGGACCCGACTCGGGGGAGACTCGAGTCCTGCGCGGCGGGGCTTGGGGCAGCGAACCCGAGTTCCTGCGTTCGGCAGGTCGAGACGACTTCGGACCCGGAGACCGCAACGCCTACTTCGGGTTTCGCGCTGCGCTGACTCCCTGAGTGCGGCGCGGCTAGTCGGGCACCTTCGCGATCCCGAGTCGTTCCAACGCTCGCTGCAATCCGTCGGAAGCGATTCGATGGTGGACGGGACTCGGGTGTGGGTCGGTCTCGCTCACGGTCAGCTCGGAGCCGCGGTAGCTCTGGATGCCGTGGTCGCGCATGTAGTTCGCGAGGCGCGGCGCGAGATTGCAGGTCGCGAAGCCGCGCGCGCGTGCGGCTTCGAGTGCCGCTTCGGAGTGTTCGCTCTCGCGGTGGGAGAAGAAGAGCACCCGAAAGCCGTGCTCTTCCGAGAGCGACTTCAGCTCGTCGAGGGCTGCTTCCACGGCGGACCATCCCACCAGGTGTCGCCAGCGCGGCTCGACCTTCTCGGGATCCGCTTCGACGCGAAAGACGCGATCGGCCTTCGTCGGCGCGGGGGCGAGCAACCCTCCCGAATCTTCCGAGTGTTCTTCGCTGAACCAGGCGGCCAGAGCCGAGTAGTCGAGGCCGAAGGGATCTCGTGCACGGTTCAGGAAGCTCGGCAGATTGACGTCGTTGGAGACGAAGCCGACGAGGACCAGGTCGGGCTCGAAGGCGAGCCCGCGCGCTTTCAGATAAGCCACCTGCTGGGCGGTGTTGTAGCCAGGAACGGCGGCGTTGAGGAGCTGCCAGTCACGGCTCGGATCGTCGCGCTGGAGGTTCTTCTCGAGCCGTCCGAGATACTCGCGTCCGTCCGAGACTCCCTGTCCGAACATGACCGAGTCGCCCAGACCGAGGACTCGATAAGTCGTGTCCGTCGCGGGTCCGGTCGGAGTCGTTCGCCGGAACCCGTCGGCATTCGTCGAGACGGCGGCGCCCACATAGTCCACTCGCTCGAGCCCTGGCCGCAGCTCATAGATCAAGTCAGGGATCTCCGAGGCGCGGATCAGATCGCCGAGGCTCACGGGCCCCTTGGGGAGCGGGCGACCGGCCGCCAACCGCGCACGATCGAACAGCGCTTCGTCTTCGCGAGCGTTCATGACGCGCACGCCGACCTCGGCCGCGAGGAGCGCGGCGGCCAGGCCACAGAGTGCCAGGGCGATTCGGGGGGCGGCTCGCATGGGCGACCGAGCATAGCGGCCGGGGCCCACGAAAACCCCAGGCAGCCTCGCTCCGGCGCGGTCTCCGGGAAGTTTGTTCAGGCTTCGAGGCATTCTGCCGAAGACTGGAGGGCCGAAACCATGAGCATCTCCTCCGAATCCGAAGACGCGACGCGCACCGGCCCACGCGCCGGCGCCGAGATCGGTTGCGCGGATTCCGCGCGCCTGACGGCGGCGTTCGTCAACGGCGGCCTGGAGCGCCAGGCTGTTCGTCTTCTGCACAGTCACCTCGACACGTGCGAGGAGTGTCGGACGGACTACCGGGTCTCACTCGAAGCGGCCGGGCGGCTCGGCGCGAGCCTGCGCGAGAGCAAGCTGGCGCCGGAGGGACGAGAGGATTCGACGGAGCGCAACAAGCGCATCGTCGCGCTGGCGGCTGCCGTCGGCAAACGCAAGAAGCGGCCCTTCGCTCTGCGCGCTCTCTTGCTCACTGCAGGCATGGTGTTCGCGGCTGGCTGGATCGCCAAGATGATGGACTTCCCCAATCCAGCGGAAGTCTTCTGGGTACAAGGCGAGGTCGGAGTCGGCGAGGCGACCCTCGGATCCGAGTCCGAGGGCGAGCAGTTGATCGCCTCGAACTGGTGTTGGACGGGGGCGAACTCGCGCGCTCGAGTCGAGGTCGAGGACACCGTGCTCGATCTCGAGAGTGGAACACAGGTCCAGCTCGAGAACCGGAAGAAGCTCAAGTTTCGACTGAGGTCCGGAACCCTGGTCGCCGATGGGCCCTGCGAGGTCTTGACCATCAAGGGCGTGGTCCGCATACACTCGGGCGTGGCGAGTATCAGTCTTCGGGGACGGCAGCTCGTCGTCGAGAATCGTGGGGGAGAAGTGGAATACTTCAGCTCCATGGGTAGCCACCCGATCCTCCAGGGCGATCCTCCGTTCATCGTCGACTGAGAAGGCGTAAAGGTGCGAGCTTCTCGGAGCTTCGCTTCACGCTTCACTCAGAGCTGCGTATCGTGTGTCACCATGACTAGTTGGCGTCTAGACGACTCACGATTCTTGCGGCGTGCATCGGGATTCGGTGGAGCACTCTCCGCGCTCTCCCTGCTCGCACTCATCGGCTGCGGACCCGAGCCGGAGCTCCCGCCCAACGTGCTCGTGATCTCCATCGACACGCTGCGCATGGATCACACGACGCTCGGTGGCTACGAGCGCGACACGACGCCGGCACTGGCGGAATGGGCACAAGGCGGTGCAGTCTTCAACCAGGCCTACTCCGCGAGCTCGTGGACCTTGCCGTCGATGAGCATGTTGCTCACCGGCCAGGTGCAGGTGAAGAACGAGGGGCGGATCTTCCCCAACCAAGCGCCGCTGGCCGAGACGCTGCGCAAGCGCGGCTACCGAACCGGGGCGGTCATGTCGAATGCACTGCTCACGTCCGAGCGAGGGTTCGACCGCGGCTTCGATCGCTTCGAGATCAAGAGCGAGCACAACTCCGGCGGGCAGAAGTGGCTGGCACCCGACGTCACCGACCGCGGCATCGCGTTCATGTCGGGCGAGCGCAAGCCGTTCTTCCTGCTGCTCCACTACTTCGATCCGCACGACCCCTACCTTCCGATCGATGGCCAGGCTTTTCCGCCCTTCCGGAGCCCGGAGCGCATCGAGTCGTTCCGGTCGGCACTGCCCGAGAACAAGCGCCAGCTGTTCACAGCCGAGGTCTACCGGGGTATCGAGGAGCGCATCGCTCAGTACGACTCCGAGGTGTTGCAGACGGATCGCAGCCTGCGCCGTCTGTTCGAGTGGTTGGAGACCGAGGGGCTGATGGAGAACACGATCGTGGTGATCACGGCGGACCATGGCGAAGGCCTGTGGCAGCGCGCGGCGACCCTCGGCGAGACGCCGAAGCCGGTGTTCTTTCCCGAGCTCTACTTCGAGCACGGCATTCAGCTCTACGGCGAGCAGGTCCACGTCCCACTGATCTTCAAGGGCCCGGGGATCCCGACCGGAATCCAGAGCTCGGCGACCGTCTCGCTGCTCGACGTGGTCCCGACGGTGCTCTCCCTGCTCGACCTCTCGCCCGCTCCGAACACGCCGGGAATCGCTCTCCTCCCGGAGGTGCCGGAAAGCCGCGGCCTTCCGGTCTTTGCGATCTGCTCGCGCGGAACCTCCGTGACGGTCGAGAACCGCTACCGGCTGCACTTGCCGCGCGAGTACAAGCTCGAACAGGGGATGAAGCCGGAGCTCTTCGACCTCGTGAACGACCCGCTCGAGCTGCACCCGCTCGATGATCCCGAGCGAGAGGCCGAACTGACTCAGCTGATCGCAGGCTGGATCGAGTCCAACCAAGCGATCGAGTGGGGCGAGGTAGAGGCGCTCGATGCGGATCAGGTTCGCAAGGAGTTTGCCAATATCGGGTACGCCGCGGGCGAGATGCTCGGCGAGGATTTCGACGAAGAGCCCGACGAGGAGCCCGAGAAGACGGACTCACGCGAAGAAGAATGAGCGAGCGCGGCGACCTGAGTCTTCCGCCGCGGCGCTACAGCAAGAGTTGGCTTGCCTTCGGGAGACTCGTCGAACGGACGGCGGCTGTCCTGGGCGGACGCGCTTTCTATCGGCGCTGGTTCCTCGGCCCGGGGCGCTTTCGGGTGCGCGATGAGCGCGTCGAAGTCTCGCGCTTGCCGGCGGGCTTGCGCGGCCTGCGCATCGTGCAGCTCTCCGATCTGCACGGCGGCCGGTTCCTGGGCGAGCACGACCTGAAGCACGTCATCGAGGCCGTTCGCGTCGAGGCGCCGGACGTGATCGCGCTGACCGGGGACTACATCATCAGCCACTGGCGCGAGGTTGTCGGGCTCATGCCAGACCTCCGGCAGCTGAGCGCGCGCTACGGAGTCTTCGCGGTCTTCGGGAACCACGACTACCGCGGCCGCAACGAGGCTCGCATCGCCGAGCTGTTCGAGGAGGCCGGGATTCAGGTGCTCCGCAACGAGAGCGTTCGAATCGACACGGGCGACGGCGTGCTCGCGGTCGTCGGCCTGGAGGATCTCGAAGAGGGCAAGCTGGTCGACGAGCGAGCGGCGCGCTCCGGGCTCGAGCCGGAGGACGTTGAGATCGTGCTCTGCCACAACCCGCACATGGCGCCCAGCCTCGCTCGCCCTCAGTGTGCGGCGGTGCTGTCGGGGCACACTCATGGCAACCAGATCGACCTCCCGGGCTTTCGCGGGCTCGGCCCGCCGCACCCCGGAGACCGCTGTGAGTTCGGAGAGACCGTGGCCATCACCAACTTCGGTCTAGGCGTTATCGGGCTGCCCTTCCGGTTCGGAGCGCCCGCGGAGATCGTTCGGCTGACCCTGATCGAAGCCTCCGTGTAGGATCTCCTCCGTGCACGGAAGCCTCAGTCTGCATGAAGGAGTCTTGTGGGTCGGTCGCCACGAGAAGACAGCGCATGTCGCTGCGTTCGACCTCGATGGTCGAGCGCTCGGGCGAAAGTTCTCGTTTCGCAACGACGAGCCCGGTTCGGCCGCAGTGAGCGGACTCGTGGTCGACCAAGACCACCGCATCTGGGTGGCGGATACTCCTTCCGGGCGGCTGCTCGGCTTCACACTCTTCGGCAGCCAGGTCGCCGCTCTCGGCGGAGGCGATGCCGGTGAGGACGCGGCGAAGGTCCTGACCGAACCCGTGGACGTGGCTCTCTTCGGCGAGCCCGAGGAGAATCTCTTGCTCGTCGCTTCCGGCGGTCGTCGCCGACACGCCGTTCGACTCGTCACGCCAGCGGGTGAGCTGGTCCAGTCACTGCGGCCGCTCGGTGATCCACGCGGGAAGTTTGCGGGAGTCCGCGGAGTCACGTCGAGCGAGAGGCTGATCTTCGTCTCCGAAGCGGGTGCGGAGAGAGTGCAGGTGTTTCGCGATGGCGACTTCCACTTTGCTTTCCGCGTCGTGGTTCCGGGCTTCGGCCGACGCGCAGTGGCAACCGCAGCACTCGGCGATGGTCGCTTGGTCGTCGCTGTGACGGGGGAGAGCGACAAAGAGGAGAGTGGTTTGCTCCTTTTCAATGAGAGCGGTCACTTCCTCGAAGTGCTCGCGCGCCCGGGGCGCGGTGACGGCGAGATCTGTCAGCCGGAGGGCTTGGCGGTTCTCGATGAGGGCCGAGATCGCGATAGTCGATTGTTCGCCATCGATTGCGACGGGGAGCGGGTTCAGGTCTTCAATCTCGAGGGTGATTGCTATGGCGCTTTCGAGAATTTGACGGGCTAGACAAAAAACTTCATGCAGGGACTCGGTTCTCGAGAACCATTTTCCGGGTGGGGCAGCCTGCGATCGATGGAGCACTGGAGGTTTCGCTCTGCGCGAGAAAAGGGCTCACCACCCTCATTCTCGGTGCATTAAGGGCTGTTTTTTCGGACGCCCGCCGTCGAAGCCAGGGGTAGTTTTGAATGGAACTCGACGTGCCCGAGCTCGCAACTACCTGGAGGGTCCCGTTCATCTCTCCTCAGGGCACGTCCGGACGCGCCTCGGCAGGGAACCCCCGCCGAATAGCTAACGTCTAATTATCTCTACGATGCATCCCAGTATTCACCTCCTGCTCGCGGCGGGTTTACTGCTCACGGGTGCTGCTCCGCCAAGTCTTTCTGCTCAGCTGTCGACCGACACGCAGGGCTCGAAAACCGGGCTGTTCGGGGGCGGCTCGAAGGGCAAGAACTCGGGCTCCGAATCCGCTGAAGACCCGGGCACGACGCTGGGGGTGGGCCAGGGGCCTGTCGTCGGAGGAGAGGTCGATGACTCCAATGGCGGGAGTCCGAACGACCTCGCGATCAACGCGCTGCTCAGCCACGATGCCACCCTGGTTACGGGCGGCTCGGTCGTCTACAGCGGCCACGACGGCACGATTCGTACGGGACCCTTCCAGGTCACTCCGCCCGGTTCACCGCCGGTGACGACGACCGACGAGGTCTTCATGATCACCTTGACGAATACCGTCTCGGGTATCGACGAGGACTTCTTGGTCGAGCGGCCGCCGACCCTCACAAAGGGCAAGAAGGTTCCGATTCTGGTGGCCTTCCACAAGTGCTGCAACTCGGAGCTCGACATCACGGTCAACACGAGCTTCCCCGCGGAGGCGAGGGCTCGTGGTTGGTTCCTGATGGCGCCGCTCGGCGCGTTCCAGCCGAACTACGCTTCGATTCCCAGCCAGCAGAACACGAAGGACGCGATCGACTTCGTGCTCGAGCGCTTCGGCAACTACATCAACCGCAACCGCATCTACGGAGTCGGCTTCTCGATGGGCGGCGGCTCTGCATTGAGCTACGCCGCTCGACACGTGGATCCGTCGGAGGCGATGTTCGCGGCGCTCGTCAACCACACCGGCACGCTCGACCTCCGCGATACCTACCTCCAGAGCGCGGGGGATACTCGTACGGTCTTGAGCTTCCTGTTCGGCGGAACGCCCGCGATGCAGCCCTTCAACTACCGGCGCTCCTCCTTGGTCGTCGGCGAGGCCAGTATGCTCGGCTTCAACCCCAGCGTGAGCATGGGGCGCAATCTGACGCACGTTCCGATTCTCGACGTTCGCGCGGAGTTCGACGAGCCAGCCACCTCCTACCTCCTCGCACAGAACGCTCTGTTCGAATCCCTGATGAGCTTCTTCGGGGGCAACGTCACGGTGGACATCAAGGCCGGCGTCAGCGTGCATGCGTGGAGCACGTTGGTTGAATCGGAAGCGCTGGACTTCCTGGAGCAGTACAGGCTCGAGCTGCCGACCAGCGCCGCGAGCCTCGCAGACCGCGACGATCGCTTCTTCTACTTCGATATTGTCCAGGGCGTGCCGGGAAGCTTCTCGCCCTTCGAGTGGGAGATCCGGAGTCGAACGAACCGGATCGACTTCAGCGAGACATCCAACATCACCTCGATCGCATTCGACCCTGAGGAAGCAGGGCTGAGCCTGAGAGAGACTCTCGTCATCCGCACGGGGACCGCCGACAGCACGAAGGACGCGATCCTTCTCGAGGGCTTCAGCTTTCCGCCGGTCGAGGTCTTGCGCGATGGTCTGCCCTTTCTGACTTGGGTGCATGACTTCGCGACGAGCACACTCACCCTTCCGGACACCGGCGGCTCGCAGTCCCACACCTGGCACGTGACCTCCCGCTTCGCAGCCTCCGACGTGAGCATCTCTCTATTCGTCGACGAGTCCGCTCCGGTCGAGAGCGACAACGTCAACTTCACGGTGATCGCTCGGAACATCGGTCCGTCGATTGCCAGCGGGATCTCGGTCGACGACCTCCTGCCTGCGGGCCTCACATTCGTGAGCAGCATCGCGGACCAGGGGACCTACAACGACAGCACGGGAGTCTGGGACGTCGGCCTCTTGCAAGCCTCGGACTTCGCCACGCTCACGCTCGTCGCCTCGGTCGACGTCGGTACGGCCGGGCAGATGATCATGAACACGGCGAGCAAGGCCGGCCTGACGCAGGTGGACCTGGACCTCACCAATGACAGCGCGGTACTCGCGCTCACGATCGACAACGACGCGGACCTCCAGGTCCTGAAGACGGTGGACAACGATCGCCCCAAAGAAGGCGAGCAGGTGGTCTACACGATCTCGGTGACGAACCTGGCGCCCGGCGCGCAGGCGAGCACGCTCACGGTCAGTGACGCTCTGCCCACTGGCGTGACCTACGTCTCGGACGTCGCCTCCCAGGGAACCTATAGCGACGGTACGGGCATCTGGACCATCGGGACCGTGAACTCCGGCGCGACGGTCACTCTGGACATCACCGCGCAGGTCGACGCCAGCACTCTGGCACAGACGATCGTCAACACCGCCTCGGTGCTCAGCTTCGATCAGAACGATCCCAACGCTACCAACGACTCCGACTCGGCGTCGCTCCTGGTCGTCGACGATGTCGACCTCTCGGTGGACATCGTCGTGGACGACGCGGTTCCGGCCGAGCTGGACCAGGTCGTCTACACGATCACCGTGACGAACACCTCCGGTAGCGTCGCGGCTTCCAGCGTCGAGCTCACGGACTTGCTTCCGGCCGGTGTGACCTACGTCTCCGACACTCCCAGCCAGGGCAGCTTCGCGAGCGGCACCGGCCTCTGGCAGGTCGGCAGCCTGGGAGCGAGCGCGAACGCGACCCTCGCCATCACCGCACAGGTCGACGTCGGCACGGGCGGACTGGCGATCGTGAACTTCGCCAATGGCCTCACGGCCGATCAGCCCGACCCGAACGCGAGCAATGACTCGGACTCGGTGCAGATCGACGTGGACCCCGACGCGGACCTCTCGGTCACGAAGGTCGTCGACGACGCCACTCCGATCGAAGAGGACCAGGTCGTCTACACGATCACGGTAGCCAACCCGAGCGGCGGAGCTCAGGCGACGACCGTAGCGCTGACGGATCTGCTGCCCGCTGGCGTGACCTACGTCTCCGATGTGCCCAGCCAGGGCAGCTACGTGAGCGGGACGGGGCTCTGGACGATCGGCACCATCGATGCTGGCAACAACGCCACTCTCGACATCACCGCTTCGGTCGACGTCGGTACCGGAGGATCGGCGATCGTGAACACGGCCTCTGGGCTGACCGCCGATCAACCGGATCCGAACGCGCTCAATGACAGCGACACGGCGCAGATCGACGTCTCCGACCTTGCGGACATCTCCGTGACGAAGTCGGTCGACACGGGCTTCCCCTTCGAGCTCGACAACGTCGTCTACACGATCACGGTCTCCAACACGGTCGGTGGGGCACAGGCCACGAACCTCAGCGTCACGGACTTGCTTCCGTCTGGCGTGACCTACGTCTCGGACGTGCCCAGCCAGGGTAGCTTCGTGGACGGAACGGGTGTCTGGACGATCGGCACTCTGGCGAGCGGCTCGATGGTGACACTCGCGATCACGGCCAACGTGGACGTCAGTACGGTCGGCATGACGATCGCGAACACCGTCGCTGGCCTCAGCCTGGACCAGACGGATCCGAACGCGACGAACGACACGGACATGGCCTCGTTCCTGGTCGTCGACGATGTCGATCTCTCGGTGACGAAGACCGTGGACGATGCGACGCCCGCGGAGCAGGGCACCGTGATCTACACGGTGACCGTCGCCAACACTTCGGGAACGGTGGCCGCCTCGAGTGTGAGCGTGACCGACCTGTTGCCGAGCGGCGTCACCTACGTCTCCGACACGCCCAGCCAGGGCTCCTACGTCAGTGGGACCGGCGTCTGGACGGTCGGTTCGATCGCCGCTTCCTCGAACGCGACGCTGGATATCACGGCGACCGTGGACGTGGCGACCGGCGGGACGATGATCGTGAACACGGCGAACGGCCTGACGGCCGACCAGCCCGATCCGAATGGTGCGAACGACACCGACACGGCTCAGATCGACGTCGACAACGACTCCGACCTCGCCGTCACGAAGATCGTCGATGACGCGGCGCCCGCCGAGCAGGACACGATCGTCTACACGATCACGGTCTCCAACCCGGTCGGTGCAGCGCAGGCCACGGGCGTCGCGCTCACGGACGTGCTGCCCGCCGGCGTGACGTACGTCTCCGATGTGCCCGGCCAGGGCAGCTACAACGACGTCAGCGGGCTCTGGACCGTCGGGACGATCGACGCGAACAACCAGGCGACGCTCGACATCACGGCGACCGTGGACATCGGGACCGGCGGCGACGCGATCGTGAACTCGACCAGTGGGCTGGTGCTCGACCAGACCGACTCGAACGCAACCAACGACATCGGGACGGTTCAGATCGACGTCGACGACGACGCTGACCTCTCGGTGACCAAGGTCGTCGACGACGCCAGCCCGGCCGAGCAGGACACCGTCGTCTACACGGTCACGATCACGAATCCGCTCGGATCCGCGCAGGCGACAACGGTCACACTGACCGATCTCCTTCCGGCCGGCGTGACCTACGTCTCCGACACTCCCAGCCAGGGCAGCTACGTCGACGGGACCGGCGTCTGGACGGTCGGCACGATCGACGGAAACGCGAACGCCACGCTCGACATCACGGCGACCGTCAACGTCGGCACCGGCGGCTCGATGATCGTCAACACGGCAGATACGCTGACGGCGGACCAGCCGGACTCGAACGGCGCGAACAACTCGGACACCGCGACCATCACGGTCTCGAACTCGGCGGACCTCTCCGTCACGAAGGTCGTCGACGTGCCCGCCCCGCTCGAGGGTGGCACGGTCGTCTACACGCTGACGGTCGCGAACCCGACCGGTGAGGCGCAGGCAACCGGCGTGACTCTGACCGACCTCCTGCCCGCCGGCGTGACCTACGTGTCCGACGTGCCGAGCCAGGGCAGCTACAACGATGTGAGCGGGCTGTGGACCATCGGAACGATCGACGCCAACGCGAACGCCACCCTGGCGATCACGGCGACCGTGGACGTGGGTACCGGCGGACAGGCGATCGTCAACTCGACCAGCGCTCTCGTCCTCGACCAGACCGACCCGAACGCGACGAACGACACCGACTCCGCGCAGATCGACGTCGATGACGAGGCGGATCTGTCCGTGACCAAGGTCGTGGACGATGCGACTCCGCTCGAAGGCGGCACCGTGGTCTACACCGTCTCGCTCGAGAACACCTCGGGCGGGGCGCAGGCGACGAACGTGACCCTCACGGACCTCCTGCCGTCCGGCGTGACCTACGTCTCCGATACACCCAGCCAGGGCAGCTACGCGAGCGGCACCGGGCTGTGGACGGTGGGCACCCTGAACACCGGTGTCACGGCGACGCTCGATATCACGGCGACGGTGGATGTCCTCACGGGCGGAACCGTGATCGTCAATACAGCGAGCACGCCGACCCTCGACCAGACCGACAGCAACGCCGTCAACGACAGTGATACCGCGAGCATCACCGTCGACAACGCGGCCGACCTGGGCGTTGCGAAGGTCGTCGACGATGCGACGCCGATCGAAGGCGGGACCGTCGTCTACACGATCACGGTCGACAACGCGGGCGGAGGAGCGGCCGCCACGACGGTCAGCCTGACCGATAGCCTCCCCGCCGGTGTGACCTACGTCTCCGATACGCCCAGCCAGGGCAGCTATGACGACGGCTCGGGAGTCTGGTCGGTCGGCACGGTTCTGAGCGGAGCGAACGCCACGCTCGATATCACGGCCACGGTCGACGCGGCCACCAGCGGCAGCGCGATCGTCAATACGACCTCCGCGCTCGGCTCGGACCAGACGGACTCGAATGCGAGCAACGACTCGGACTCGGCACAGATCGACGTCGAGCCGGACATCGACCTCTCGGTGGACAAGATCGTCGACGACGCGACTCCGGCGGAGCAGGACACGATCGTGTACACGCTGACGGTTACCAATACCAATGGAGTGGAAACGGCGACGGGCATCGAGCTCACCGATCTCCTGCCGGCCGGAGTGACCTACGTCTCCGACGTGCCGAGCCAGGGCAGCTACGTGGACGGCACCGGGGTCTGGACCATCGGGACGATCGCGGCCTCCGGCAACGCGACGCTGGCCATCACGGCCTCGGTGGATGTCGCCACGGGCGGTTCGGCGATCGTGAACACGACCTCTGGTCTGGCCTTCGATCAGTTTGACTCGAACTCGGCCAACGATGTCGGCACGGTGCAGATCGACGTCAGCGACGAAGCGGACCTTGCGGTCACGAAGATCGTGGACGACGTTACTCCGAATGAGCAGGACACGGTGGTCTTTACGATCACCGTTGCGAACCCCGTCGGAGCCGCTCAGGCCACGAACGTCTCTCTGACCGACGTGCTTCCGGCCGGAGTGACCTACGTCTCCGATGTGCCGAGCCAGGGCAGCTACAACGATGTGAGCGGGCTGTGGACGGTCGGAACGATCAATGCGAACGCCAACGCGACTCTGGCGATCACGGCCACGGTCGATGTCGGAACGGGCGGTGACCTGATCACCAATACGACTTCCGCTCTCTTGCTCGACCAGACCGACTCCAACGCAACCAACGACAGTGATTCCGCGAGCATCACTGTCGATGACGGAGCCGACCTGTCGGTCATGAAGACGGTGGATGACGCCACTCCGGAGATCAACGACACGGTCATCTATACGATCACGGTCGCGAATCCGGGTGGGGGAGCTCAGGCGACGACGGTCTCGGTCACCGATCTCCTGCCGACGGACGTGACCTACGTCTCGGACGACCCGAGCCAGGGCAGCTACGCGAACGGCACCGGCGTGTGGACGGTCGGGACGATCAATGCGGGCGCGAATGCAACGCTCGACATCACCGTCACGGTGGACTCCGGCCAGGCCGGAAACCAGATCACGAATACGACCTCGGCACTCTCTCTGGATCAGACCGACTCGAACGCTTCGAACGATGTCGGCTCGGTGAACATAGATGTGGAGCCGGACATCGACCTCTCGGTCGGCAAGGTCGTCGATGACGCGACCCCGAACGAGCAGGACACGATCGTCTACACGATCACGATCACGAACAACGACGCTTCGGAAGGCGCGACGGGCATCAGCCTGACCGACGCGCTGCCGGCCGGAGTGACCTACGTCTCCGACAACCCGAGCCAGGGCAGCTTCGCGAGCGGCACCGGCATCTGGACGGTCGGCTCGATCGCAGCGCTCGGCACGGCCACTCTCGGCCTGACCTGCACGGTCGACGTGGGGACGGGCGGCGATGCGATCGTGAACACGACCTCGGCACTCAGCTTCGACCAGACCGACACCAACGCCGCCAACGATGTCGGCTCGGTCCAGATCGATGTCGACGACGGGGCCGACCTGTCGGTCATGAAGACCGTCGATGACACCACTCCGGACGAGTCGCAGTCGATCGTGTACACGATCACCGTGTCGAATCCGAGCGGCGGAGCGCAAGCCACGAACGTCTCTCTCTCCGACGTTCTACCTTCCGGCGTGACCTACTCGTCCGACACGCCCAGCCAGGGAAGCTACGTGAGTGGGACGGGCGTGTGGACGGTCGGGACGATCAACGCGGGCGGGAACGCGACGCTGGCCATCACGGTAACGGTGGACGGTGGAACGAGTGCGACGATGATTACGAATAGCACCTCGAGCTTGGCGCTCGACCAGACTGATTCGAACGCGACGAACGACTCTGGATCGGTGACCGTCACGGTCAACTGATCGAACTCGTCACGCGGAGAGCGCTCACTGGGAGCGGTGGCTCGAGGCTCCAGGTGGAAGGCAAATGCAGGACCCGCTTCGTCGCCTCCGCGAATCTCAGAGGGTGCGGAGAGTTCCCGTCCGCGCTCTGGAAATTAAGGGGGCCGATGACTCTTGTGAATCACCGGCCCAAGGGAGAGAGGAGGACCTGCCAGGCTTCCCGGGTGCGCGCGCCGCTCGCAAAGCACGTGCACCTCCCGACAGGTTCTTCAGTGCGACTCTAGCTCTCAGTGCGCTGTCTGAAAGCATTGAAGGTGAACTTTTTTAGTCCGCCAAAGATCTAGGGTGAACTCCCTGGGGCATGTTTCAGAGCGGAGCGCGAGCATAATTAGGGCTCGTTAATTCGGTTTCCGAATCGAACCGCCTGACACTCGCTAGCGGGAATGTCGCATGAGCGTTCGAGTTGCGCGCGCGTGCTACGCGCATGTGCGCACAGGCCCAGTTCGGAATTTAAAGGTCGTCCTAAGTGATTGGCAGTTCCGGTATCCAGATTTGGAACCGAGTGCCCCGCATCGGAAGGTGTTGGACGCGAACCTCGCCTCTGACGCTCTCGACCAGAGACCGGACAGCCGCCAATCCGGACCCCGCATTGCAGTGGAGCTTGGTGCTGACGCCCTCTTCGAAGAGGTGCCCGCGAATACCGAGCGCTACGCCCGGGCCGTCATCTTCGACCGAGAGCACGAGCCCTCCTCGCCCTGTCTTGTCCGGCTGCAACTCGACCAGGACGTGAGTCGCCGGACCCGCCGGTGAGGCGCAAGCCTCGCGAACGTTGACGAGCAAGTTTCGAATCACGCGGCTGAAGTCGAACGCTCCGAGACTGTAGTTCTCGGATACTCCGGCCGTCTCGATCCTGACTTGCAGCTCGGCGTTGGAGATTCGGTAGGCGGCCTCTTCCGACGCGACCACATCCTTCAGAGCCAGGACGAGCTCGGAGGTTGGTGCCCGACGAACCTCGGCTTGCGCTTCGGTCTCCAGCGCGCTGGCGAGGAGCTCCCCCGCACGCCGACACTCGCGTTTCAGGACCGCGCCGTAGCGATCTCGTTCATCCTCTTCCAGCTCCGCCTCGAGCACCTGCAGCAAATCACACACTGTACGGAGGCCCGCGAGGTGATTGCGCAGGTCGTGGGCGAGCTCTCGTTCGACGGCGTCGAGTTGTACCGCAGGGAGCGCGGCGGGGGGGTGCTCGGTCGCGCTGTCCTTGATGCGCGTAGAGCGAGCGCAGAGCTCGAGCAACGTGTCAGCTGCATCGACCTCGCCACCGAGCTCTCGATCAAAGAGGACGAGCGCGATGCCGGTCTCTTCGTTCAGGCCACCGACCGAGGCGTGGACGATGTGGTACTCGGAACCCAGGCGGTGCGCGCCGGACAGGTGCTCCCGGAGTTGAGCGCGATCAGGTAGGGACTCCTCGGCGCCGGAGGCCAAGCAAGTCCGAAGCTCGCCGACTTCATCCACTCGCCAGATCGCGACGGCGTCGGCGACCTCCAGTGATTCGATCGCGTCGAGGAGGATGTGATCCAGAACGGCGTCGTCGGCGCCGTCGATGAGCAGCTGGACCAGCCGCTCGAGCGCGGGGGAGTGCTGGGAGCGTGACATGGCAGGTCTGGTTATCGACCAACCGCTCGATCATCTGAGGCCTTTGGGGCGGTCACTCGCGCGCGACCACGTCGGTCCTCGCAGGGTGAATCCGCCTCCCGGCGAAGGGTCCTTCACCGGATTCTGGAGCGACTGAAACGATCGCCCTAGGAAGGAAGTTCAAGAGTTGCACCGCTAGCTGCCCGAAAGGCCGGGTTTTCGTAGGCTGTGTGCGGTGAATTTCGCTGGCCTACTGCACGGAACGAGTTCGGAGGACCTGCCCTGGCGCGCGACCAGTGTGGAAGGGGTTTCCTGGTTGCCGCTTCACCTCGAGGCCGAATCCCGATCGGAGCAGGGGGATGCAACTGTCTTGATTCGGATGGAGCCCGGGGCCGGCTATCCGGGTCACCGCCACGTGGGGCCGGAGGATGTGCTCGTTCTGGCCGGAGCCTACCGCGACGAAGTCGGGGAGTATCGAGCCGGCGATCACGTGCGCTATCCCGCGGGGAGCTCGCACTCCCCCGTCGCGCTCGGGGATTCCGACGGCGACCCCGCGTGTGTTCTCTATGCGGTGGCTCAGCGCGGAGTCGAGCTGCTCTAGCGCGGACTATTCATGACCACACGGAGCAAACGCCACGAACGGCCGGCGTTGCCGGCCTCTCGGCCCCTGCCGGCACTTTGCGCACGCCGGCGTCCTCGACGACCTTACAAGGTCGTCTGTGGGTCCGACGCACGCAAAGCACCAGCAGGAACCGAGTCGCGACGTTTTCTCTCGCGGCTCATGAATAATCCGCGCTAGCTCTTCCGGGGGAGAGCGGGCTGACCCCGGCTGTCCTGCCCAGAAGAGCAGAGAGCTCTCAATTCATGGGTTCCGAGTTCCCGAAGAGGCGGTAGAGTGTCGCGCCCTCCAGCCCCATCCCACGACCCATGACTTCCGTTCCGATTCAGAGCCTGGTGCAGTCGCTCACCGACGAGTTCGACCGGCCCGAGCCCAACGGTGGCAAGATCGCGCAGCTCCTGCGCGACTACAGCGCCTCGCACCAAGACTGGCGCGACTACGCACTCACCTCACCGCGCTGCTACACGCGCAACCTGGTCGAGATCAACGACAAGTACGAGCTGCTCGTCCTGTGCTGGGACACGGACCAGTGCAGCCCGATCCACAATCACGAGGGCCAGGACTGCTGGATGGCGGTCCTCGAGGGACCCATCGAGGAGGTTCACTACGAGGCTCCGACATCGCCTGGGCCGCTCTCGTCTGGTCCGGTCCGACGCTTCGAGACGGGCCAGGTCGCCTATATCTCGGACGAGATCGCTCTCCACCTCGTCCGGGCCGGCGAGGTTGCCCCTGCGGTCTCTCTGCACGTCTACGCCAAGCCCTACGGCGAGTGCAACTGCTACTGCGAAGAGACCGGCACGATCACGCGCAAGAAGCTGGTCAACTACTCGGTCGGTGGAGTCCTCACCGGCGCGAGCGAGTGCCCCAAGTAGGCAAACCGCGCAAAACCGGAGGCGAGCCGCCCGCGAAGCCGAGGGCCGAGCTTGCACCCACCCCGAAGCCCGGCTAGATTTCCCGGCCCGATGGCGCGCCAGGCTGGCGATCCTCTCGTGGCGGTGTAGCTCAGTTGGTTAGAGCAGCGGAATCATAATCCGCGTGTCGGGGGTTCAAGTCCCTCCACCGCTACCACCACCCACACCGAACGTGAGGGTCCCTCAATAGAGGGGTGGGGAGCGAGTTCTTTACCAGCGGCCCGGCCGACCGCGCAGGTAGAGCTCTTCGACCTGCTTGCGAGCCCAGTCGGTCTTGCGCAGGAACTTGAGGCTCGAGTTCAGGCTGGGGTCGTGCGTGAAGCAACGGATGCGGACCTTCTCGCCCAGCTCGGCCCAGCCGTAGCGCTCGACCAGCTCCTCGACGATCGCCTTGAGGGTCTTGCCGTGCAGCGGGTTGTTGGGTTGCTCTTGGCTCGGGCCACTCATGGGAAGGCCGCCGCCGTGCGGTCGACCGTCCTATCCTGAACTCGAGTCGAGCGGGATGCCAGAGTGCTAGGCCGCTACCGACCCATCTTGCTTGCCCTGGACGGTGACCTTGAAGGCGGACTTCACGAGCATGCCGAGCTCGGCGAAGTTGGCCAAGCGCTGGAGCGAGCCGACCGTGATCTCGTGCCCCTTGGGAACGATCAGCGTGTCGTCGGTCTTGCGAATGTCCTCGTCGAGGACCATGCCCGGCGTGAGCTTCTTGAGGTCGAGGAGCTGAACGACACTCTCCGAGCTTTGGAGCTCGGCCTCGGTCAGGGCTCGCAGAATTCGTCGATCGAAGGGAGGCTCGTTGCTCTTCAGAGCATTCAGAGCGTGCTCCCGGGAGGCTCCGCACGAGAGGTTCTCTTCGAACTGCAGCGCGGCGCGGAGCATCTGGCCGCCCAGCTTGACGTCCTTCGAGACGGGCTCGGCCGAGTCGAGATTCTCCTGCTGGTGGTAGATCATCTCGGCAGCGTTCTCCATGCGCGGGATCTTCTTGAGGATGTCACGTGCAACCTCGGGGTGACGATCCATCATCGAGAACTGAGCATCGGAGAGCTTCTCGCCCGCGGCAACTCGATCGATGATGTCGTCCGGTATGGCCACGCAACCGATCTGGGAGAGTAGCGCCGCGGTCTCGAACTCCCACGAGTTGGGGAGCTGCATGGCCGTCGCGATCTGTCGGACGTAGTTGCGAATCCTCGTCGCGCGTCCGAATGCGGCCGGCTTGGCCAGTGCGAGTACATCGGCGAGGACAGCGATACTTCCTCGAAGCGTATCCTCCAGGAGGGTTCGCTCTGCCTGCTCGAGTGCGTACTGATCGAAGGCAGTCTTCAGACAGGCTGCGAAGGTCTCGGCCTCGCAGGGCTTCGTGAGGAACCGAAACACGTGCCCCTCATTGACCGCATCGACCGCGGATTGGAGGTCCGCGTTGCCTGTCAGCATGACCCGGATGACTTCCGGGTGTTCGGTTTCCACGACCTTCAGGAACTCGATCCCGTTCATACCAGGCATCTGGTAGTCGGAGACAACTACAGCGAACGGTCCGTCCTTTTCGAGGGCTTTGAGGCCGTCTTGACCACTGATGGCCGTGTGGAGGTCGTGAGTCTTTCGGAAGGCTCGACGAAAGGCGTCCAGGAGTGCTGGATCGTCGTCGACCAGGAGAACTTTCTGAGAGATTGAATTCGTCATCGGATCAGCTTTCTTCGTGGCTGGGTAGGGGGGCAGAGTTAGGCGGCTTCCTCGATCTGGTCTTCCGCTTCCTCTTCGGCGATCGCGCGCCATGCGGGAAGGGAGTCCAGTACGCCCATTGAACGGAGGTAGTCCTCATCGATTGAGGTGGTCGGGTTCGAGCTCGAGCCGCGCTCCGTGGGTTTCAGCTCTTCGGCAAAGAGGCTGGCGACATGCACCGCTCCGAGGACGCCGAACTTCGTCTGCTCGACATCGGCAGGTCGATGGTGATAGGCCACGGCTTCGACGATCGTGAAGGGCATCCCCCAGACTCCCAGGAGATAGGCGCCAATGCGCGCGTGAGAGACGCCGAGGACGGACTTCTCCGCTTCGACCTCACAGAGGTTCTGCTCGTTGCACGCCTTGGTGATCAGCGGATACTGGTCGGTCAGCTCGGTCGCGATGATCAGCTTGCCGATGTGGTGGAGCGCGGCAGCGAGGAAAGCGTCCTCCGAGTCGCGTTTGTTCTCAGGGATCCGTTTCGCGATTCGCGCGGCCAGCATGGACTGAGCGTGCTCCTGATCGAGAGAGAAGCCACTCGGGAGCTTCTTGTTGGAGAAGGCGCTGAGCACTTCTGTGGAGAGCGTCAGGTCGCGGATCATATTCATCCCGAGGTGGGAGGCGGCCTGGCGAATATCCGCGATGGCCTTCGCGACGCCGAAGAAGCTCGAGTTGACCAGCTGGAGCAGCTTCGCCGAGATTCCGATGTCCTGTTCGACGATCGAAGCCACGTCACCGATGCCCACGTCTTCGTCGGTCATGGCATCCACGAGTTGGCTGTAGACTCGCGGAACAGCGGGGAGGGACTGTACGGCGCCGAGGGTCTTCTTGAGGTCCGTGCCATCCAGGAGCGAGTGCGTGTTGCACGCTCGAATGACGACCTCGCGAATGACCTCCGGGTCGCAGGGCTTGCCGAGGAACTGGTGAGCCACGCGTGCCGCTCGAACGCAAGCCTCCAGGTCGGAGTGTCCGGACAGGACGATACGTACTGTGCTGGGGTAGAGCGCTTGCACTCTGTCGAGCAGCTCTGCGCCATCCATGCCGGGCATGCGCATGTCGGTGACGATGACATCGAACTCGTTCTTCGCCATCTCTTTCAGAGCGGCCTCGCCTCCATCCACGAAGGCCATCTCCCACTCCTTCCTCTGCCCTCGGAGCATTCTCTTCAGTGAGTCGAGGATCATGGCCTCGTCGTCTACGAATAGGATTCTTTTCATGCTGCTACCTCGGACGCTGACGCGTCGCTTGCGGGAATGACGATGATAAAAGTGGTGCCTCTGCCGCATTCGGTCTCGAATGTCAGAGAGCCCTTGTGCTGATCGACGATGACGTCGTGGGCGATCGAGAGCCCCTGGCCAGTGCCCTTGCCGACCTCTTTGGTGGTGAAGAAGGGATCGAAGAGGCGCTCGCGCGCATCGACGGGCACTCCTGATCCTGTGTCGCCAACCCGAATCTCCACTCCCGCGTCGGTGTTTCGCGTCGAGATGCTGATGGTTCCCTTTCCAGAGCCACCGTCGCCGACGACGTCGGCGATTGCGTGAGCTGCATTGACGATCATGTTCAAGAAGACCTGGTTGAGCTCACCGGGCAGGCACAGGACGTTGGGCAGGTCGGGGTCGAAGTCGAGGTCCATCTCGGCGACGTACTTCCACTCGTTGCTCGCGACAGTCACGGTGCTCTCGATCGCATCGTTCAGGTCGATGTGAGTCATCTCCTTCGTGCCGGGATGGGAGAACTCCTTCATGGCGCGAACGATCTTGCTGACACGTTCGATTCCATCGTTCGACTGACTGATCGCGTCGCGAACGTCCTCTTTCGTGAGCTCGATGTCGGCCTCATCCATTTGCTCTTTCAAGGCCTTGGCCAGCTCGAGAGCCGGCTGATCGGCGAGGACCGCTTTGACCAGCTCTTCGGCTCGATCGAGGATCGGTTCGATGTCATCGAAGGCTTCGTTGAGGAAGCGCGTGTTGATTCCAATGGGTGTAGGTCCGTCCTGACGTAGTTCTGCGCCTTGGAGTAAACGGAGATGAGGCTCCTCCGTACTGCACGCAAGTAACCCTTTCACAAGCACTTGCACCCAAGTACAG
>Ga0316209_1000393_pt1 | contig 80995 bp, 69 predicted proteins | sample 6monopyrite_MG_FD_204945 | JGI IMG/M metagenome (GOLD analysis project Ga0316209, IMG submission 204945) | Microbial mat bacterial communities from mineral coupon in-situ incubated in ocean water Damariscotta River, Maine, United States -... | ecosystem: Environmental > Aquatic > Marine >... | reverse complement strand
AGGCGGGGTGGAGTGAATGGTTCTCTTTGAAGCGCGCCAAGGAAATCGTGCCGATTAACAATGAGCTTTATCAGGAAGAGTGTGGCTCCTGCCACTTCGCTTATCAACCAGGTCTGTTACCCTCAAGGTCGTGGGAAAAATTAATGGGCGCAGAAGCCCTGGCTAACCATTTTGGCGATAATGCCGAGCTGGATGAAGCGACCAGAACCAGTTTACTGGCAATACTAGTGAGTGCCTCAGCCGATACCGCTGCCTCCAAACGGTCAAAGAAAATTATTGCGTCTATAAAAGAAGGTGCAACGCCGTTACGTATCACCGAGGTTCCTTATATTGTTACCCGCCATGAGGAAATACCGGAAAACCTGGTTAAAGGGAATTCGAAGGTTAATTCATTGAGCCAGTGCCAGGCTTGTCACCAGGAGATTGAGCAAGGGGTATACGATGACGACACTGTCTATATTCCAGGTCATGGTTATTGGTAGTTCCCCTCACTCTTTCTGATTTTTGGTGCTACGGCACATAGCAGTTTGGTTGGGAGATAAATCATGCAGAGCAGGAAAAAATCGATTTCTTAATGTACCTACGTGATTTATAGAAGGAAGGAGTACTCTATTGAAAAGGGCGATCAGTTTACTACTGCGAATACCGTCGTTCCTGGTGTAAGCAAAGACACCTTTATCAAAACGGGTAACGCTCTTCTTTTCAAGTCGAAGTCCCAGATCTAGTCTAAGGAACCTCTGATTAATTGTCATTGCGAGAAGCGGAGCGACGAAGCAATCTCATAACTCGATGATTCCTATAGCGTCGAGATTGCCGCGCTTTACCCCAAGGGCACTTCCTTTGGGCGCGCTCGCAATGACACACAATGTAATTAATCAGAGGTTCCCTAAATTAATATAGCTCACGATGATAAAAAGCCCAGTCATCAAAGCGCCTTCGTCTTAGTCGCGCCGCAACGACTGCATTTATAAGCCGTGACCAGCTTGCCAGCTTTCACATCAAAGCGTTTTTCACTTTCGATTATCCACTTATGAAAACCGCTACGACAGAGCGTCACCCCTTTCGCTTTTTCGGAAGGGTTTTTCTTTTTGAAGGGAAGGATGTCGGCCATGGTCAAATGAATTGTGAATTTAAAATTCTGATGAAAACTCTAATTTGTCATTGCGAGCAGCGCGTGGCAATCCCCAGCCTTGTTGCAACTTTGAGTTGGGAGATTGCTTCGTCACTCCGTTTCTCGCACCAAAGGCACTTCCTTCGGTCGCCTGATACTTGATCAGATATCATCTAACTGCCGCAACCGCCTCTACAATCTTCGTCGCTGACTCTTTCAGCCCTTTAGCGGCGATAATATCCAGCCCACTCTCTTCTAGCAGTTCAAGGCCACGTGCAGCGTTGTTGCCTTCGAGGTGAACGACGACTGGGACTTTAATACCGACCTCTTTAATGGCACCGATCACCCCTTCGGCGATCATGTCGCAACGCACGATACCACCAAAGATATTCACCAGTACCCCTTTGACTTTGTCGTCCGACAGAATGATTTTAAATGCCTCGGCAACACGCTCTTTATCTGCGGTACCGCCGACATCTAAAAAGTTAGCGGGTTCGCCGCCCTGTAGTTTGATCAGATCCATCGTTGCCATCGCAAGCCCTGCACCGTTGACCATGCAGCCGATGTTGCCATCGAGCGCGATGTAGTTGAGGTCCCACTCACTCGCATGTGCTTCACGCGCATCTTCCTGAGTCGCATCGCGCAGTTCCTGCAATTCCGCATGACGATAGAGCGCATTGTCATCAATATTGATCTTGCCATCGAGACAGAGAATATCGCCTTCAGTGGTAACGACTAAGGGGTTTATCTCCATCAGGCTCAGGTCTTTTTCTTTAAACAGACGCACCAGCGCGGTTAGCATTTTCACAAACTGGCCAACCTGCTTGCCTTCAAGCCCGAGACCAAAGGCTAGCTTACGCCCCTGATAAGGGATCACATCCCCCATTGGATGAACTGAAATTTTCAGGATTTTTTCAGGGGTCTCCGCAGCAACTTTTTCGATCTCCATGCCACCTTCGGTAGAGGCCATCACGGTGACACATTTTAGTGAACGATCGATCACCATGCCAAGATAGAGTTCGCGTTCAATATTGCACGGTGTTTCAATCATCACCTGATTGATCGGCTGACCTTTGGCATCGGTTTGAAAGGTGACCAGATTAGTACCCAGCATCGATTTAATCGCTTCAAGCACTTCAGCCTTGCTATCGGTGATTTTGACACCACCTGCCTTGCCACGGCCACCCGCATGTACCTGCGCCTTCACTACCCAGCGACTGCCACCCAATGCATTCAGTGCTTCATCCGCTTCCGCAGCGTCCTTAACCACTCGATTGTTTGGCACCGCAATACCGTATTCTGCAAACAGCGCTTTGGCCTGGTATTCATGTAGATTCATTTTGATCTATTCCTTCATATTAATTGCTGGAACCTCTGCAGACCTGTCATTACGAGGAGTGCGCCCGAAGGAAGTGCCCTTGGGGTAAAACGACGTGGCAATCTCTTTTTAACAGCGAGATCGCCGCGCTTTGCTCGCGATGACAACCTTAGAACAATCAGAAGTTCCTTCTCAAAGTTTATTAACGCTTTTTCTTATTAGGGATATGAATCGCACGACCATCAACCGCCAGTGCCGCTTCATGGACAGACTCAGCTAACGTGGGATGTGCAAAGACTGTCATGGCAATATCTTCGCTACTGGCACCCATCTCCATCGCGACCACCGCCTGTGCGATCAACTCTGAACAGTGGGCCCCGATGATATGAACACCCAATACCCGATCGGTCTGCGCATCGGCAATCATCTTAACCATGCCAGCGGTATCGCCAGCCGCCTGCGCACGGCCACTCGCTGCAAACGGGAACGTGCCCACCTTGTATTCTTTACCCGCCGCCTTTAATGCCTGTTCAGTTACCCCGCTCCACGCAATTTCAGGATGGGTGTAGATCACCGACGGGATGTTGTCATAATTCATTTCGGCCTTTTGACCGGCGATGACTTCGGCGACCATCATGCCCTCTTCTGAGCCTTTATGCGCCAGCATTGGTCCGCGTACCGCATCACCAATCGCATAGACCGACGGCTGGTTGGTACGGCAATGATCATCGACATGAATAAAACCCCATTCATCGAGTAGCAAACCGACCTCATCTGCCGCCAGCCCTTGAGTATTGGGACGACGGCCCACCGCGACAATCAGTTTATCAACGGTTTCAGTATGATCACCCTTACCATCCTGATAATTGACTGCCACACCTTTTTTGCCACTTTCACATGAGACCACCCGTGCACCAAGGCGAATATCCATCCCCTGACGTTTAAACTGACGCAGTGCTTCTTTGGCAATCTGCTCATCGGCTGCACCGAGAAAACTATCCTGCGCTTCGAGTAACACCACCTCAGAACCAAGACGCCGCCACACACTACCCAGCTCAAGCCCGATCACACCCGCACCGATCACACCAAGGCGCTTCGGCACCTCATCAAAGACCAACGCACCGCTTGAATCAACAATCACGCCCTCTTCTAACGGTGCCGCACCGATCTCAACAGAGCTTGAACCCGGCGCAAGAATTACATTCGTTGCACTAAGTACGCTCTCTTTGCCGTCGTGCGCGGTCACCTGAACCTGCTGTTTAGGTAGTAACTTACCACTGCCCTGATACCACTCGACACCATTGGCTTTAAATAGACCGACGATGCCCTGCGTTAGATCACTCACGACCTTATCTTTACGTGACATCATCCTGGCCAGGTCGAGTTTGACCTCGCTCGCCGTGATGCCGTGATCAGCAAAGGAGTGATTGATTTCGTCATAACGAGCGGATGACTCCAGCAATGCCTTAGAAGGGATACAGCCAACATTGAGACAGGTACCACCGAGCGCGGGCTTATCATCTGCACCGATCCAACGATCAACGCAGGCCGTTTTTAGCCCTAGCTGCGCACAGCGGATCGCCGCGACATAACCACCAGGACCTGCACCCACCACAACGACATCATATTGTTTGGCCATTTTTTTGCTGCCCTCTCCCTAGTTTCAGCGGTGACAAAAAACGTGATTACACTTCCAGTAGTATACGTGCCGGGTCTTCCAGCATTTCCTTTATCTTGACCAGAAACTGCACTGCCTCTCGGCCATCAATCAGGCGATGATCGTACGAGTGCGCCAGATACATCATCGGTAATACAACCACCTCGCCATTGACCACCATCGCACGATCCTGAATATTGTGCATCCCCAGAATACCACTCTGCGGCGGATTGATAATCGGCGTTGAAAGCATCGAACCAAACACACCGCCATTGGTAATGGTGAAGGTGCCGCCCGAGATCTCTTCGATCGAGAGCGATTTGTTTTGTGCTTTTTGCGCATATTCTCTAATTTTAGCTTCGATCTCTGCCATGCTCATCTGATCCACATCGCGTAAAACAGGCACCACCAGACCGCGCGGTGAACTGACCGCAATGCCAATATCGTAAAAGCCGTGGTAGATCACATCGCTGCCTTCAATCGAGGCGTTCACTGCCGGTATCTGTTTCAATGCTTCAACCGCCGCCTTCACAAAGAACGACATGAAACCAAGTCGAACATCATGGGCCTTTTCAAAGGCATCACGATGACGTGCGCGCAGCTCCATCACCGGTTTCATATTCACTTCATTAAAGGTAGTGAGCATCGCTGCGTTGTGTTGCGCTTCTAATAAACGCTCGGCAATGCGTGCACGCAGGCGACTCATCGGCACCCGTTTTTCTGGGCGGCCTTCAAGGTTATCAGTCACAACGGGGGCCGCCGCTGGTGCGGTTTTAGTGGGTGCCGCTGGTTTAGCTGCGGGTACATTATCGATCGCCTTCAGCACATCCTCTTTAAGGATGCGCCCGCCCTTGCCACTGCCCGTCACCTGCGCAACATCAAGCCCTTTGTCGGCCATTAATTTACGTGCAGCGGGTGCAATCGCAACGTCCGCTGTTGAGGCTTTATCATCTGTCACTGCCGGAGTCGGTGCCGGAGTCGGAGTCGGTGCCGGAGCCGCTTCGGTGGCCGCCGGTTTTGATGCAACCGCGCCCACTTCAATGCGCGCAAGCAACTGTTGCGACAATACAGTCGCCCCTTCATTTTCGATAATTTCAGTTAGCACACCATCTTCCGGTGCCGGGACTTCGAACACCACCTTGTCGGTCTCGATCTCGGCCAGCACTTCATCTCTAGTTACCTGGTCGCCCGGTTGTTTATGCCAGGCGATGACTGAGCCATCAGCCACAGACTCAGGAAAGCTAGGTACATTTACGTCAATTGCCATCACTCTTCCTTTTTATGTTTAATCTAGTATCTTAATTACTGGCATCTTATCATTGGCAGCTCGTCATTGGCTTGCAGCTGGCATTTCGCCCAACGCAGCCTCTAACAGATCCTGTAACTGTTGAATATGAAGTGGCATATAGCCCACCGCTGGTGCTGCCGAAAAGGGTCGCCCAGCATACTCAAGATAAATCTCTTCACCCAATACCGTGCGCATATGGTGCTGACTTGAAAACCACGCCCCCTGATTCATTGGCTCTTCCTGACACCAGATAAATTTAGTAGCGTTGGGATAGCGATCCAGTTCTGCTTTCAGCGCTTCTTTAGGGAATGGATAGAGCTGCTCGATACGGATCACCGCTACATCTTTACGCTCTTCCTGTTCCCGCTTATCAAAGATATCGTAATAGACCTTACCGCTACAGATCACAACACGTGTTACTTCTTCATCATTGAGCGCTTCGACCTCAGGAATCACGGTTTGAAAACTTCCATCACAGAGGTCTTCCAGTGAGTTAACCGCACGGCGATGACGCAACAGACTTTTTGGCGTCATCACAATCAACGGTTTGCGACATCTCATTAACATCTGGCGACGCAATAGATGAAACATCTGCGCTGGCGTCGTTGGGGCGCATACCTGCATGTTGTGCTGTGCACAGAGTTGCATGTAACGCTCCAGACGGGCCGATGAATGTTCCGGCCCCTGCCCTTCATAGCCGTGTGGTAGCAACATCACCAGACCACTCAAACGGCCCCATTTCTGCTCACCCGCGCTAATAAATTGATCAATCACCACCTGCGCATTATTGGCAAAATCACCAAACTGCGCCTCCCAGATGGTCAGGGTATTGGGGTCAGTTGTCGAGTAGCCATATTCAAATGCCAGAACCGCTTCTTCAGATAACAGCGAGTTGATCACCAGAAAATTAACCGGCTTTTCTTCACTTTCATCGGCGAGGTATCGCAATGGTACGTGGGTCTCACCATCCTGCTGGTTATAAAGCACCGCATGTCGATGAAAAAATGTACCGCGACCACAATCCTGACCTGAGAGGCGAACGCTATAACCATCTTTCATCAACGTCGCATAGGCCATGTTTTCAGCAAAGCCCCAGTCAACCGGCATCGCACCGGCAGCCATTTTATGGCGGCTGGTAAAAATTTTATTCACATTCGGGTGCAGTACAAACCCTTCCGGCAACTGGTGCATCGTTTCAGCATATTGACGTAGTTTTGAGAGTTCAATTCGCGTATCAACCGGCAATGTGATATTGCCATTCAGATAAGGTTTCCAGTCAAAGGTATAGGGGTTTTCGATCTCTTCATCACGAATAAACTCCGGCACCACGCCCTCACCGGCATCAAGTGCGTCTCGGAATCGAGTGGTAAATTCCTTCGCCTCATCTTCATCAATCACACCTTCGTTCACCAGCACATCGGAGTACAGTGCACGCGTGGTTTTCATCGCCTTAATGTGTTGATACATCAGCGGCTGTGTTGCAGAAGGTTCATCCGCTTCACTGTGTCCATTACGGCGATAACAGACCAGGTCAATCACCACGTCCTTATGAAATGCCATGCGGTAATCGAGTGCCACCTGTGTCACAAACAATACGGCCTCAGGGTCATCGCCATTCACATGAAAGATCGGTGCATTCACCATCTTCGCGACATCGGTGCAGTACATTGTCGAACGTGAATCTTTTTGATTACTGGTGGTGAAACCAACCTGATTGTTGATCACAATGTGGATCGTACCTTTGGTTGCATAGCCGCGTGACTGAGACATGTTAAAGGTCTCCATCACCACGCCCTGCCCTGCAAATGCCGCATCACCATGAATCACGATGGGTACTACCTGATCACCTTCATAATCGTTACGCCCTTCCTGACGTGCGCGTACTGACCCTTCAACCACTGGACCAACAATCTCCAGGTGAGAAGGGTTGAAGGCTAGCGCCATGTGAACCGGCCCACCAGGCGTGTTGATATTGGATGAAAAACCGAGGTGATATTTCACATCCCCAGTCCCCTCACTGTTCTTCTTTGCCTTGCCTTCAAACTCCAGGAAAAGGTCAGAAGGGTTTTTACCCATAATGTTGATCAGCACATTCAGGCGACCACGATGCGCCATGCCGACGATAATCTCTTTAACCCCATGGCTGCCACCACGTTTCACAATCTTATCCAGCAATGGGATCAGTGACTCGGCTCCTTCCAGTGAAAACCGCTTTTGCCCGGTATATTTAGTGTGCAGATAACGTTCTAACCCTTCAGCCGCAGTAATACGATCAAGCAGTTGTTTTTTAGCCTCATCGGAAAAAGTACCAGGGCCATAGCCGGCTTCGACACGCTGCATGATCCAGTTACGTTCAGCGGCCTCTGCAATGTGCATGTATTCCACGCCCACATTGCCACAATAAAGATGTTTGAGATGATCAATGATATTACGTAGCGATGCACTATTATCACCATTGATGATCAAGGTGCCGGTTAAAAAGGAGGTATCGAGGTCTTGCTCAGTTAAACCGTAATGCGCCAGACGTAATTCCACCACCTCGACCTGCTCGCTCATGCCCAAGGGGTCAAGCGTTGCCTGAAGGTGACCTAAAAAACGATATGAATCGATAAACTGGAGAATCTGAGCCTGCTTTTCACCTTGCCCAGAACCAATCCTGGAACCGATCCCAGAACCAATTCCAGAACCCGCGCCAGCACTCAGCGCAGTCCCAGCGGCCACACGAGTCGGCCGCTGTCTGGCTAATTGACGAAACGACTCCTTGATTGCCGCATGCGAAACATCTTTGGCTGCGCCGTTAACACCTGGCAGCGTTTCAAAACGTTCGCGCCATGTGTCATCAATTGAGTTGGGGTCTTCTAAGAAATTTTCGTAAAGCTGCTCCAGATAAGCTGCATTCCCGCCCGCAAGGTAGGAACTCTCCCACAGCTCATCCAGTGATTTGTTTTTGGAACTCCCGCCCATTATCCACCTGTCATGCAAAATCCATCTATTTCAAGACACTACTTTAAGTAATGTCGGTAAACATTGGAATTTCTATAGTCTTCTGAGTTTATCGCTATAATTCTTTCAAAAGCTCACAAAAACATTAATCTTCTTCAGCCGTCCATTTCTGTAATGCATCAATGATTTTTCCCGCCTGCTCTTTGCTTGATATGTTGAACTTCGATTTCTGCATGTATTCGCCATTACGTTTCTGGTAGCGACGAATGGTGTAGCGAATCTGACTGTATTCTTCTTTGCGTTTATCCCAGTCCCTATATTTAAAGATGATGGTAGACCAGGCACCCTTTGTCAGTACTTCTTTGTCAAGTTGCTTAACCAGATCGATACCATCTTCAGAGTAATCAATCGTAATTTCGTCAATTGTTTCAGCCATACTTCCCCCAGATTAAAATCAGGTGCGCAGTCGCCCTGATGAATTAGCTCATTCACTCCCCATATTATTAGCGGGCGCGATGTAAAGCCACTATTTCTTCATGTAATAAGCACCTGATTTATAAATCAGTTTGCTGTGGTCGGATGATACTTCAAATTCAACTTCGATAGTCTTTCGTTGTGCCTGCAACAAAAGCTTCAATTTATCACCCGCATATTGATAGCTACCCTGAAGCTTGCCGCCTTTTTCAGCCAGCACGGTCACGCTCTCATCCGAATCAAAAACCAATTTATCGTTGTCATCATTTTCAGGGTTATGTGCTAGCGTCCATGTACCAAGCACCCATGAGGTATCCACTTTCTCTTTTTCAAAACATCCCGTAAGAGAGACAAAAAAAATAGCTGCAAGCAGCCATCTCAAACCTTGCTTCATCATTATCATTCCTTAATCAAAAATAGTGACTACCCTGCGAGCTGCATGATCCTGGTAAAAACACTATCAAAAGCCCTGTCGAACAGTGGTAATTCTTCAACAATTGCCGCATTGCCCTGACGAAATTCATCGGCAAGCGCATAATACGATTTCTCTGCCACCACCTTGTAACGCCAGTTTACAAAGGCGTACCTGGTAAATTCATCGCCCTTCCAGGCAAGTTTGGCGCGCCTCACTGTGCCGCTGTCATCTTCCAGCTCAACCCAGACCCCATCCTCTAGCGCATCAACCAGTGTAGTATAGCGATCATTGATGCGCGGGGCATCATCATCTGCCATTCCTTCGTCAAACCCCATTTCCTTCATCATCTGATCAAAATCACTGGCACCCTGAGCGCCAGATGCAGAGAGTGATACCCTCTCCTGCCCAAGCCGATCGCCTTCTGGTAAACCCAGGTCATCTTCCAGCTCCTGCAATAACTGATCGATTTCATCAACGGGCGCTGTCTTACTTTCACTCTTTGCGGACATTTTCGCTGATGCGGACTTGCTACCCGTTATATTAGCAATGTGATAACGCTCAATCATCTCATGCACCTCCTTCACCTGATCGTCAGTATAACCGATCAGCGCCAACCCTTCCTGTAACGCCTCCAGTATCAACGGCACAACCAGTATCAACTTCTTCTTCGCTTCAGCATTCTCCAGCGGTTCAACACTCCAGATGAGATCCTTACTGACCTGCTCGGCACGCTTAAATGCCTCACTTTCATCGCCCTCATTCAACATGAAATGTGACAGTACCAGTCGCCAGGTGTTCATTAAAAAGTGCTTTACGTCATCAGGCACCTGGCGATTCAATAAATTCTCAGCAATTTCTCCCGCAATATTCTTTTTAGTCTTTGCTGTAAAACTATTCTGCTGTACTACTTCGCCAATTTGCTGCTGAACCTGCTGAAAACCGGCCGCCTGTTCAGCCATGAATTCACGTAATTCAGCCAGGCAGCTATCAAAGATTCCCAGATCCCCCTGAAATTCATTCATCAAACGCATCACAACGGATTCAATTTTCTGGTAGATAGCACCAACATTTTCACCATCACCGTCATCACTACTGGCGATCTGACCCGCGATCGTCAGCTCATTTAACAGTATCCTGGCTGGATGCTCTTTTTTAGCAAAAAAGACACGGTCGATAATCGCAACTTTTAATACGGGGATCTGTAAACGGAAGATCAACGTTTTAATAAAATCAGGCAGACTATTGTCACTCATCAAGTCATCAAAGATCATACTGATGACATCAATGGTTTCATCGTCTAACTGGCTAATACCTGCCGCAGGCGCACCTTCACGCTCACTCAGCTGTGATTTTATTTCTGCCTTGAACGCCTCACTGGAAAGTTCAGAGCCCATTTCAAGCAGTTCATTTGAAATCTGCAGTCCAGAGAGCGCTTCAAGCAGTTGAGGCGTGACAGGTGCAGCCAGCAATGCCTGCTGTTTTTCTGGATCATCTGCAAGATCATCCGCAAACAATCCAACTAACTGCTGAACACCTTGAAAACCATGCACGGGTGCCCCACCCCCGCTAATACCTGGCACGCCGTCTTGCACACCGCCTTGCACACCGCCTTGCACACCGCCACCATTACCTGAAGACACTATCGCGTCAACAGGCAATTTTCGTTCACGCTCAGTCGACTCGCTTTTTTTCGCGACCCTTTTTATTTCCGGCAAGAGGCCCGCCTCACGCAACACCTCATTCAACTCATCAAACAGCGACCCGATTGACTCTAACAGGGAACGTTCAAGAGAACGGTAGATCGCGAGCTTGACTTTAATATCAAAACCAAGCGGACGAAGTAAGGTTTCAAAGGCACCACAAATTGGGGCCGAACCAAAAGGCACCTGACCTTCATCCATCTTCATACCTGGTAGCAGTATGCTTAAGCGCTGTTCTAGCGCATAGAGCTCATCACTATATTCCTCGAAGACTTTTGCCGTGATCTGCCCAATGACTAAAGACTCTTCAAGCTGAGCATCATCGACTAGCGAAAGGCCGCTTAAACCATTTTCGGCATCCACCGCAAGTCCATCCGGGTTCAATGCCTGACTCAGGAATTGCGAATAGGTCACTGCAAACTTCTCAGCCAATATTGCTCGTTCGCTACGAAGCTTAATCATCGCATCATTGTAAAGCTGTGCTTTTTCGCTCTCCTGCGTTTTATCAACCAGCTTAAACAGATCATCATCCAGCTGTTTTGCTAACGGTTCAAACAAGGAGTTCGCATAACGCTCAGAGTGCTCACGACATTGCTTTACCAAAGATCGAGCAAGCCCGCTGGGCAGCGCCTCAGTAACATCACGCTTCGGGAATAATGGCTTTTCCACGTCACTCATGAACAGGCCTGGCCTCGGGTTCGTTTTTAACAGGTAATCTTTTGAATGATATCGGTTAATTAAGACGCAACTTTACATATATCAAGGGTTAGCGGAAGCGCGATCGCTAATAACAGGAACACTCATATTCGCTCCGATTATGTCACCCTTCCTGCCCCAACAGCTAGCGGTAGCTGGGTGACAATTCTACTGGCAGATAACCATTTAACAAGTGGTAACCACTGGGATAATTCCAGTTTAACTGACTGCGGACTCAACTCATGAATCCCCATCCCCTGCTCAACCGCACTAATATAATTACCAGTATCGGTTAACGTCGCCACAAATGGGATATCAAGCTCATTTAAGAAATTTTGCAGGGGCTGGTAGAGTTGGTTATCACGTCGAACTCTATTCGCCACTACACCTAAAGTGGTATCGCTCCCGCGGCATGCATTGAGAATCAACTTCAATTCATAAATAAATGCTGACGAGGCATGGATATCAATTGGAGATGGCCCCACGGGCACAACGATCACATCGGCCCTCGCTACCATTTCAGGTAACATCTTGCGGCACATTCCCGCTGGTGCATCAATCACCACACGTTCAATATCACTCGGAATATGCAACTGAAAGGTTCGAGTCACCCCTAGCTTTAAGTGGCTCGCATCAACTGGATGAATAGAAGGGAAATTGCTCTGCTGACGAATGCTATTCCAGTGAAGACTAGACCCTTGGGGGTCATAATCCATCAGGGCTGTCTTTAAATGCGATGCCGCAAAAAGGCTAGCAAGATTCGATGCAATAGTCGTCTTGCCACTACCACCTTTCGAATTAATCACCAGCACCGTCTGCATTACCTGCTCACTCCATAACAGTAGATAAGGAGTCTCTGCAATCAGATAAATGGCTCACACGGCCAACCAGGGATCCCCTCATAGTAAGGTTTCGGCCCCACTCTGCTATTGATTAGCTAAAGTAAGAAAAAACAGCACAAACAGCCTGTAAATGGCTGTTTGCACCTATTTCCAGGTATTGTCAGATGGTTTTTTGGTGCAAGCCAATAACCATACGTAGACTGCTACCCTGCGATCAGTGAGCCCACTAATACACCGGTTTTTGCCACAGTAGAAGCTCTGGCTGATTGACGAAACCAAGTTCTGCAGCGCAGTTATGGTTTGCTCTGCTCATCTCCAGGCAGGTCAATTTCAGAGCGCACTCTCAGATGCAGCGCAGCCTTGGCCAAAAGATGAGCGCTGACCGGGGCGGTCATGAATAGAAATAGAGTCACCAGCAATTCATGCAGGCTCACATCACCTCGACTGCTGAAGTAGATCATTGAAGCGATCAGCAAGCCACCCAGCCCCAGGGTGGTCGCCTTGGTGGGGCCGTGCAGTCGGGTGTAAAAGTCGGGCAACCTAACTAGACCAATAGAGCCTACTAGCGCAAAGCCGGCACCCAAAACCAGGAAAATCGAAATAATAATATCTAGCACTTTACTCTCCGCCTATTCGATAATATCGCCGCGCAACAGATATTTACACAACGCAGCGGTGCCGATGAAGCCGATCATCGCAATCAGCAGTGCCGCTTCAAAATAAACAGAACTGGCCATGTGAATGCCCAACAGCACCAGCAGCGCAATGGAGTTAATGTACAAGGTATCGAGCGCCAGAATACGGTCGGTAATATCAGGGCCGATCACTACACGCCAGATGTTCAAAACCAGCGCCAGAATGACCAGTGACAGGGCAATCAAAATAGCGTTTGCTAACATCCAAAAATCTCCTTGATAGGCGCTTCGTAGCGCGATTTGATCTCGGCAATCAGCGCCACCTCATCATCCACATCCAGGCCATGCACCAGCAGTGTACGGTGATCACTGCTCACATCAATGGAGACCGTGCCCGGTGTCAGGGAGATAGTGGCGGCCAGTACCGTGATGGCAAAATCGTTATCCAACTCCAGCGGGTAGTAAACAAATGCCGGACGCAGTTTACGGCGCGGGCCCAAGATCAGCTTAGCCACATGAATATTGGCCACGGTAATATCCCACAACACCAGCAGCAGAAAGCGTAGCGCCAGTCCCGGTTTATGTAGATGGAGCCGGTCGGCCCAGAAACTGGCGGTCGCCCAGGGCAATACCAGCGCAATAATTGAACCCAGCAGAATGTGCCCTGCGGAAAGGGTGTTATTGAGCAACAGCCACACCAGCAGTAAAACCAGGCTAAAGATCGGATGGGGCAGCAGCCGTTTGACAATACTCATTGCTCACCTCCCACTTTGCTCCCCATGGAGCTCTGTTGCGGCCCCAGAACACCTTCGATATATTGCATCGGCTGCATCAGCTGCTCTGCAGTTGCGGTGGTAAAGTCACTGACCACATTCCCATAAACAGCCAACAGCGGACTACTCAGCAGCAGCGCTATTACCGCCAGCAGTGATGCCGCCCCCGCACGTACCCCGGTTACCGCCGTATCATCAGTCTTTAAAAACAGCGTACTGCCGGTTCGGCTCAGGGCGATCAGCGCAAAGAAACCGGCGATCAATATAACCGACCAGAACCACGCCATACTCGGCTGCTGTATTGCCGCCTGTAGCAGGAGCAGCTTGCCAATAAAACCACTCAACGGTGGCAGACCCACCACCGCCATCGCGGCGATGAAAAACATCGTCGACAGCAGCAGTGCCTGGGTCACGGTGGGACCGACACGCAGTTCACTGCCCACGTCCCCCCGTTGACGGGCGATAAGATCCGCCAGCAGAAATAGCCCGCCAGTGATAAGGGTAGAGTGCATTAAATAGTAGAGTGATGCCGCCACCGACTCCACCGTCAGCAGCCCCACCCCAGCTATCAAGGTGCCAACTGAGACCACCACCAGATAGGCCACCTGCTTGCGCAGACAACGGGAGGCCAACAGCCCGAAAACACCTAAGGCCAATGTCACCAGCCCCAGCGGTAACAGCCAGGGTTGTGCCAGGTTACTCAGCACGCCAGCCTCAATGCCAAACACCAGGATGAAGATACGAATAATTGAGTAGACACCCACTTTGGTCATAATCGCAAACAACGCCGCCACCGGTGCCGATGCTGCACTGTAAGCGCCCGGCAGCCAGAAGTAGAGCGGCAACAGCGCCGCCTTCAGCCCGAACACCACCATCAGCAACAGCGCCGAAATATGTATCAAGCGTAACTGTTCGGGGCCAGCCTGAGCCACCTTGACCGCTAAATCCGCCATATTCAGGGTGCCGAGCATGCCGTAAATGGTACCAATGCCAATCAAAAATAACGCTGAACCGGCAAGGTTAAGAATAACGTAATGCAGCCCGGCACGACTGCGCAGCGGCCCACCACCATGTAACAACAGACCGTATGACGCGATCAGCAGAATTTCGAAAAAGACAAACAGATTAAACAGATCCCCGGTGAGGAACGCACCATTCAGTCCCATCAACTGCATATGGAACAGCACATGAAAATGTCGCCCCTCCCGGTCCTGCCCATTGCAGGCGTACAACAGGCTGAACAGCGCCAGTACCGAGGTGAGCAACACCATCAAGCCACTCAGCCGGTCCAGTACCAGCACAATACCAAATGGTGCTACCCAGTTTCCCAGTGCATAGACTTGATAATCACCCGACAAGCTGGCATTCAGCAAAACAGCAGAAACTGATACCAGCCCCAGCATCGCCAGCAGGCTGATACTCCGTTCCACCATCCGCCCCATGCGAGTGGTCAGCAACATCAGAATCGCCGCTACCATCGGCAGCAATACCGGCACAATCAACCAGTGGCCCATCATTTGCCTGACTCCCCGTCCACATGATCATTACCAAGATCACCGAAGGCGCGAATCGCCAGCACCACCAGAAAGGCAGTCATACCGAAACCAATCACAATCGCAGTCAATACCAGCGCCTGGGGTAAGGGGTCGGCATAGGCCGCCGCATCAGGCGAGATCAACGCGGCTGCATTGTTGCTCAATCGCCCCGAGGCGAATAGAAACAGATTCACTGCATAGGACAATAAGGTCAGACCGATCACCACATCCATGGTGCGCGCACGCAACATGAGGTAGATACCACAGGCGACCAGAAAGCCGATGGCGGTTGAAATCAGAATTTCCATCAGCGCTTATCCTCTTTACTCGCTACTGGTGGTGCTGGTCGTGGAGCTAAGGGCCCGCTTAACTTACCCAGCTCCGCTAGAATCACCATGGTAATGCCCACCACCGTCAGGAAGACGCCCAGATCAAAGACCATCGCGCTCGCCACCTCGAATTTACCCACCACTGGCCAGTAGAGGTAGGTAAAGGTGGTGGTCATAAATGGATAACCCCATACCCAGCTGGCGACACCGGTCAGCAACGATAAAATCAGCCCCGTAGCAATCACCTTGAAATAGTCGACCCGCAACCGCACCTGCGTCCACTCGACACCGCTGGCCAGATATTGCATCACCAGTGCAATGCCCACCACCAATCCGGCAATAAAGCCACCACCCGGTTCATTGTGTCCACGCAACATCAGATAGATCGCCACCATCAGCGCCAGCGGCAACAGTGGCCGTGAAATCACCTCCAGCAACAACGGTGGTTTAGCGGGTGCCCAGCCATAACGCCCTGGTTCATTGGGTTTGATCACCAGGTTTTGCAACAAGGCATGAATACCAATTGCCGCAATCGCCAACACGGTGATTTCGCCAAAGGTATCGAAGCCACGAAAATCGACCAGAATGACATTCACCACGTTGGTACCCCCACCACCGGGCACACTCTGCTCCAGATAGAAACCAGAGAGCGTCTCAAACGGTGAGGTCAGAACCGCCCAGGTCAGACCGGCGACACCCACACCCGCACCGCCGGCCAGCAGTGCATCCCGCCAGCGTCGGCCACTGCCGGAGTCGGCCTGCGTCTCCTGAGGCATAAAGTGCAGCGCCAGCAATAATAGAATGATGGTCACCACCTCCACCGAAAGCTGAGTCAACGCCAGATCCGGCGCAGAGAAGTAGACAAATAGTAACGAGACACACAAGCCCACCACTCCAAGCATCACCAGGGCCGGCAGACGGTGGCGATGAAGAATCACGGTTCCCAGTCCGGCCAGTATCAGACCAAGCAATATCGCAATCGCCACCCCATTGAATGGTATCGAAGTACCTGACATCGAAAAATTAACGGCACCGTGCTGCATCGCCGCATAGAGACCTACTGTTATCGCCGCCCCTACTAATAGCGCCATATAACGCTGCAGAGAGCCATTTTCCAACAAATGAGTAATCCAGCGGGAGACATTCAGCAATCCACGCATCAGGCCATCAAAAACCTGCTTGGCGCCAAACTCACTGGGTAACAAACGGGTGTGCAAGGCAAACAGACGGTGACGCAATAGATAAAACAAACAGCCCCCCACCAGGGCGATAAGGCTCATCACAATCGCCGCATTAAAACCGTGCCAGATGGCCAGACTGTACTCCGGCAGTGGTCCCTGCAACACCCCACTGGCTGCTGTCGCTAGTAGTGGGCCAACGGTAAAGGCAGGAAATATCCCTACCAGTAGGCAAAGCGTTACCAACACCTCAACCGGAATCTTCATCCAGCGGGGTGGCTCATGGGGCACTTTGGGCAGACTTTTCGGCTCGCCATTGAAAAAGACATCGTGAATAAAACGCAGCGAATAGGCCACTGCAAAGACGCCTGCCAGGGTCGCCAGCGCAGGAATCAGCCACGCCCAGTCATCAAGGCGCTGTAATGCCAGGGCCTCAACAAAGAACATCTCTTTGCTGAGGAAGCCATTCAGTAGCGGTACACCGGCCATCGCAGCCGCTGCCACCATGGCCAGCACGGCGGTATAAGGCATATATTTGAACAGCCCATTCAAGCGGCGCATATCCCGCGTACCTGCCTCATGGTCAATAATTCCCGCTGCCATAAACAGCGAGGCCTTGAAAGTAGCGTGATTGATAATATGAAACACACCAGCAACCGCTGCCAGCGGTGTACCAAAACCGAATAACAAGGTGATCAACCCCAGATGACTGATGGTCGAATAGGCCAGCAGCCCCTTAAGGTCGTGTCGAAACAGCGCAACATAGGCAGCGAACACCAGCGTGACCAATCCTGCGGTGGTCACTAGATAGAACCATAAATCACTACCAGCGAGCGCTGGATGCATACGTGCAAGCAGAAAGACGCCCGCTTTGACCATGGTTGCCGAGTGCAGATAGGCGCTGACCGGAGTCGGTGCCGCCATCGCATGTGGCAACCAGAAGTGAAAGGGAAACTGCGCCGATTTGGTAAACGCCCCCAGCAGGATCAAAATCAGTGCTGGTGTATACAGATCGTGGCTCTGAATCAATTCAGCCGAGGCCAGCACCACCGACAGCTCATAACTACCAACAATCTCTCCCAGCAGCAGAATACCAGCCAACAGGCAGAGACCACCGCCTCCGGTCAGCGCCAACGCCATCCGCGCGCCCTGTCGGGCATCGCTACGGTGACGCCAGAAACTAACCAACAGAAATGAGGTAATACTGGTCAACTCCCAGAAGACTAGCAGCAGAATCATATTTTCGGATAACACCACGCCCAGCATCGCCCCCATGAAGAGCATCATGTAGGCAAAAAACTTCGACATGGAGTCTGTTGGCGACAGATAATAGGTGGCGTAGAGAATCACCAATAGACCAATACCGAGAATCAGCAGCGCAAATAGCAGCCCCAGCCCATCAAGGCGAAAAGAGAAATAGAGACCAAGATCGGCCATCCAGGCCCAACTGCTCACCAGAACCTCGCCAGCAAACACCCGCGGTGCAAGACTTAACAGTAGACCCAGTGCGATGGCGGTTAATGCCCCCGCCATCCATGCTGCGGCAATGCGGCCACGTGCACCAGCCGCAGGAACCAGCAAGGCACCCAATAGAGGGATCAGAACAATCAGTAAAAGGGTCATCTGGTAATCGGTCTATGTTTTTTTGTTAAACAGCTTAAAAGCACTGAACTGGTCATATTTCGCTATGTAAGACAACGCTCAAGCAAAAAACCCCCGAGGACAGCGCATTTTTGCGTAATATACTCATTTACAATGATTAATGTAAGGGCTTAAGGACTTCTTGCAAACTCCAGAAAGCAGAGGATTTCCTAGTTTCAGAGGTCAGGAGTAAGACCCCTTGAATCATACACGCGAAATATTATCCCACACATGGCCTCATATACAAGGCTTCCTGTTTTCCAAGCGCAATATTAAGAAAATTACAGATTTATATGCGATTGCCCTGGTCGCAAATGATTCTTTTTTTCAAGTAAATTTTGGAAAATATACCCCGATTGCGCAAACAAATTAAGCCACGAAGGCTAACTCCCCACTACTGCCGTGGCCACTTCAGGCGCTAACAATGCACCGGTAAAAATCATCATCGGACGCGTCACCAAAATTCCCAACCCTTGCGCTCGATGCTCTTTTTTAAGTGTTAAGACTCGCTCCTCATCTTCTTTACCAGATCGAATCGCTCTTACCACCTGAACCTGCACCACGTACAGAACATAAAGCGTGATCACCAGCATAAAGTGAATCCAGACACCAAAGGTAAGAATGTCACCCTGAACAATCAGCTGGTTATACCAGTCTCGCGTCATAAACAAGTAAACCGGAAAACAAATATCAAATATCAACAACGAGACCATCACGCTGACATGAAATGAACGGATATGTGCAAAACGAAACGCTGCGTACTGCAATAAGCAGGTAGCAGATGCAAAGATGATCGCGCCTGTCATGATTATAATTCACTCATTTTAAATAGGATATCAGAGATAAAGCTCAAAATTTAGAACCCTTCCTGACGAGACCGGATAGTACGAATATCGCACCAATAAGGCCAGCAGCTCGACAATAAATTGCATCACAACGGAGCACTTCATAAAATATCTGTTAATAAGCTCAGTTTTTACTGGCAATAATTTCAAAAAGATATTATAAATAGTTTTTGAATCCGAAAAAATCGATTAATATCATTAAAAATGTCGGTTAATTCGATCCGAGGTACCATAAAATGAATAGCATAAATTACAAACATCTTCACTACTTCTGGGTCGTTGCGAAAGAAGGCAGCATCGCACGTGCCAGCGAGCAGCTTCATCTGACACCGCAAACCATCAGTGGCCAGCTAAGCCTGTTGGAAAAATCGGTGGGTAAAAAGCTCTTTTCCAGATCCGGCAGAAATTTAGTGCTAACAGAAGCTGGGCGAACGGCACTTGAATATGCGGATGATATTTTTCTACTCGGTGCCGAGCTACAAAACGTACTTTCAAATCGCGCGGTAGAAGGTAGCCCACTACGCTTGTCGATTGGCATCACTGATGTTATTCCGAAACTGATTGCCCACCGACTGATCGAACCCGCGCTACAGCTCGATGAACCTGTGCGCATCATCTGCCACGAAGATAGTCTTGATAATTTACTAACCGATATCGCGGCGCATAAACTTGACGTAGTTATTTCAGATCGCCCTATCAGGCCTTCAATGAATGTGCGCGCATTCAACCACCATCTGGGTTCCTGTGGTATCTCGTTTTTCGCTGCAGCGGAACTCGCAGAAAAATATCAGGCTGGTTTTCCACACTCACTGGATCAGGCCCCAATGCTACTACCTGTTGCAGGTAATGCAATCAGGCGTGAGATCATGCAGTGGTTTGATAGCCTTGAGATTCGTCCGATTATTGTCGGCGAATTCGATGACAGCGCCTTGATTAAAACATTTGGACAGGCTGGCGTAGGTATATTTGCAGCGCCGACGGTGATTGCAAAAGATATAGAACGGCAACATAACGTGTTCGAGATTGGCGCTACCGATAAAATTCATGAAGAGTTCTATGCCATCTCGCCAGAGCGCAAACTAAAACACCCTGGCGTCATTGCCATTAATGACTCTGCACACCAAAATGTCTTTCCGAAAGCGTCAAGCTAACCTTCAACCGCAACGACTGGCGACCAACTGCCAGTCAATGCTTTCAATTCATTATCACTTAGGCGCCCATCACCTTCTGCAAGCACCTCACTAAGTGCAACAATTTCACCATTCATATCAAGATAATTCCAGCCGCCTTCACTGGCTAGTTCAATCAACGTACTCACCACATCATCCAGTCGCATCGAATATTCAGCCGCAAGTGCCTGCAGGTCTGCCATTTGTAGGCTCCCCTGCTTATCGTCATAGGCTTCGTGCAATAAAGAAATCAAAAATGGTTTTAGGGAAAGCGGCCCACGACGAGACATGTTCAATTACTCCTGTAATATTACCAATGCAAAATATAGCATTATACTAGCGGCATCCAGTCCCCTGAAAAATCACGCATATCCTTTTCCTGCAATCGGCCATTCACAAACAGCTGATCTAGCGTTTCCCGCGTGATTTCGACCTGCTCAGCACCATTTTTGTACTGCCACTCACCATAAATACAGAGTTCAAACATGGTCACCATGATGTCATCAAAGCGAATTCGGTTATCAACAGCAAGCTTATGAAAATCATCGATATTCAAAGCTGCACTCTTCATACGATAAGTATCGTTAACCAGCCCTTCCAAAGCAATATCCCATTTTGGAACCTCTTCATCGGTTAGTGTCGTCGAGTCAGTCACAATCATTCCCCTCTAATAAAGAATCACGTCCATGCTAAGCATCCATATTCTAGAAATACTCCCTTGGGCGTCTATCGGCAGTTTTTTGAAAACCCTAAAAAACCAATTATAACTTGCTATTTTCTATGAAATTTACTTTTTCATGTTTAGGCGGTGTTTGCAAATAAAATGCATTCTCCCGCAAAGAGTCGATCACTTCACTAACATTAGCCTGGGCCAGTTTTCGTGACTGAGATAACTCTAAATCCATTACGAATTCAAGATTACCCAACAAGTTGGAAAGTGCTTCAGGAATGCAGGAAAAATCTACCGCTTCTTCGTGCACACGTTTCAGATAGACATAATAGTCCGGTTTTTTTTCACTTTTATACACAGCACAATTCATCACATTACCCACCAGCGCAGACCTTTCTGATTATACGAAACAAGCATTCTAGTCTCAGCACACCAATCGAACAAGGAAACAGTGCCAAACCCAGACAAAGAAAAAGCGCCTATTTGGCGCTTTTTATGAGTATTAAATTTATTTCGCAGCATCCTTGCTGCTTCATTCCTCCTTTGCAGCCAGGTTAAGGGGGATAACCCGCCAGCTTCAACTCCATTTCCCTGCACGATCCGGCATCAATAACTGACATCCATCTCATTCCATCTGTATTACTCCATAATGCCAGTCCCTTTGGCTAAAATCCTTTGTAGGGCAAATCTACCAGCCCGATCGCATCATCCTTAACCCAGCCAACCATGGCTTATCATCCATTAATATCTACGACATTTGTATTAGCGGCCAATATTCCCTACCCTTTAGCTTGGTTATTGCTTTTATTAAAAAACCATCAAACACGAATGAAAATAAAACCCGCTTTTGATTCTGCGCTTGAGTTAAAATGAACCCGTTAAAACACACTAAATATAAAACTTCCTCCAATAACTTCAATATGTTAAACCAACGAGTAAAGTGACATCATGACCCAAGCTCCTGCAAAAATCGGTTTTGTTAGCCTCGGCTGTCCAAAGGCACTGGTCGATTCTGAACAGATTATCACCCGCCTTCGTTCGGAAGGATACGAAATCAGCCCAAGTTACGATAATGCCGACATGGTGGTAGTGAATACCTGCGGTTTTATCGATGCCGCGATTGAAGAGTCACTCGATGCCATTGGTGAAGCGCTCAACGAAAATGGCAAAGTGATCGTGACCGGCTGTCTCGGCGCACAGGGCAACACCATCCAGGCGCAATTTCCCGAAGTGCTCGCCGTCACCGGGCCACATGCGGCGCAGGAGGTGATGGAAGCCGTCCACACCCACCTGCCACCGATGCATGACCCCTACACCAGCCTGGTGCCACCACAGGGTATTAAGCTGACGCCGAAACACTACGCCTATCTAAAAATATCTGAAGGCTGCAACCATCGCTGTACTTTCTGCATCATTCCCTCGCTACGCGGCGATCTCGTCAGTCGCCCGGTCGGCGAAGTGATGCAGGAGGCCGAAAATCTCGTCAATGCCGGGGTTCGCGAACTACTCGTGATTTCACAGGATACCAGTGCATACGGGGTTGATACCCGCTACAAACTCGACTTCTGGAACGGCACACCGATGAAAACCCAGTTCCTGCCACTGGTCGAAGCGCTCGGCGAACTCGACGCCTGGGTACGTCTGCACTATGTCTATCCCTACCCACATGTCGATGACGTGATCCCACTAATGGCCGAGGGCAAAATTCTGCCTTACCTCGACATCCCGTTTCAACATGCAAGCCCCTCTATATTAAAAGCGATGAAACGTCCTGCACACAGCGAAAACACCTTAGAAAGAATTCGTAAATGGCGCGCCATCTGCCCCGACATCACCCTGCGCAGTACCTTTGTGGTCGGCTTTCCGGGTGAGACCGAGTCTGATTTCAACTACCTTCTCGATTTTATGCACGAGGCACAACTCGATCGCGTCGGCGCATTTGCCTACTCCCCTGTCGATGGCGCAAAGGCTAACGCACTGCCCAATCCTGTTGCAGAAGAAGTAAAGCAGGAGCGACTCGAAAAGTTTATGGCGGTTCAGGCAGCGATTAGCGCCAATAAACGCCAAAAATTAATTGGCTCTGACATGGTCGTCATCGTTGATGAAGTCAGTGAATCAGGCATCATTGCGCGTTCAAAGGCCGATGCGCCAGAAGTCGATGGCATCGTCCACATTCCTGAACTAGCGGAATTGCAGCCGGGGGATTTTGTCGAAGTCACCATCACCGGTGCCGATGAACATGACCTCGTTGCCTCGTTAATTACTGATGAATAATCATAAATAAACGAGCGCAGTAACTATTGACCTCTTAATCGATACATGCGAAATTAGCCTCAGTATTTTAGTCGAGATTAGCTACTGCAGTTGGCGCTCGACATTTTTCAGCGCTGAGAATGGAGAAATAACAAAATGGTCGACCGCTATAAGCAACTTAAATACAATACTAAAGACGTACTAATAATGCTGACCGCTATTCCGATCGTCATGACAATCGCAATACTGATTGTTTCGCGGGTACCTGCTTAAATCTCAATTAGACCAGACCAGGTCTAAAGCAAGATTTTATAAAGGGGGCATTTCGATGCTCCCTTTTTTTGCCTGCCCGGCGCGGACCACATAAAGCTAGTAACCAGATTCAACCTTCACAGCGCCAGGTCGCCCTGCTTCAATCTGCTGCTAAACACGATACATCACCAACAGGCAAGCACCTGACTTCGCTTCAATTACATGGTTAGTCATAGATGATATAGTCCTTGCTACAAACCTTAAGCGCATCAATCATAAAAACAAAAATGGTATGGAAGCATTCTCAGCTCTATTAAATCTGGTTAGCGGTTTCATCTGGGGTCCGGTCACACTGACACTACTGCTCGGTGTTGGCATCTACCTAACCATAGGGTTACGCGCCATGCCGTGGCGTCACACACTCGAGGCCTTCAAACTGTTGTGGCGCGGTCGTCACTCCAGTGAAAAAGGTGATATCACACCCTTTCAGGCCTTGATGACCGCCCTCTCCGCCACCATCGGTACCGGTAATATCGCAGGTGTTGCAACTGCGATCACACTCGGCGGCCCTGGTGCTATTTTCTGGATGTGGATCACGGCGCTGTTTGGCATGGCGACTAAATATTGCGAAGCAGTACTCGCCGTCCATTACCGCGAAACAGATGAGCGTGGCCGATATGTCGGCGGGCCGATGTACTACATCAAAAATGGCCTGGCCAGGAAATGGCACTGGCTTGCAATCGCCTTTGCATTCTTCGGCATGGTGGCAGGCTTTGGCATCGGCAATATGGTGCAGGCTAACTCTGTCGCAAGCGCACTCGAAGAGACGTTCAATGTACCAACATGGCTATGCGGTATCGTTCTCTGCCTGCTTGCGGGTGCGGTGATCCTCGGCGGTATCCAGCGCATCGCACTGGTCGCCGCCAAACTGGTCCCTTTTATGGCCGGTGCTTATATCCTCGGCTCACTCGCTGTGATTGTGATGTTGATCGATCAGGTACCTGCCGCCATCGCACTGATCTTTGATACCGCCTTTAACGGCACCGCTGCCGTTGGTGGATTTGCCGGTGCCGCAGTATCAGCCGCAATCCGCTTTGGTGTCGCGCGCGGCGTCTTTTCAAATGAGGCCGGACTCGGTAGCGCACCCATTGCTCATGCAGCTGCCAAAACAAACAATCCGGTGCAGCAAGGGATGATCGGCATGCTGGGCACTTTTATCGACACCATTGTGATCTGCACCATGACCGCGCTGGTGATCATCTTAAGTGGCGCATGGACAGAAGGTAAAACAGGAGCAGCGCTCTCCGCGAGCGCCTATGGCGGAATTCTGCCGGGAATCGGTGAATACATCGTCACCTTTGGTCTGATCATATTCGCATTCACCACCATTCTTGGCTGGAGCTATTACGGCGAACGCTGCGCTGAATTTCTCTTCGGGGTAAAAGTGATCCTGCCCTACCGCTTATTATGGCTCATCGCCATTCCACTAGGAGCAACAGGACAATTGACCATTATCTGGTTGTTGGCAGATGTATTGAACGGCCTGATGGCGCTCCCAAATTTAATCGCGCTGATTTTACTCGGCCCGATTGTCTTTCGGATTACGCGAACCTACTTCACACAACAGAAACAATCTCGCTTAGAATGCAATGAGGACAGCCGCAAGTGAGGTTGTCAAAACAATAAATGCTAATTTAATCACGATTAATTTCCTAATAAGTTCAACGTGACAGAAAAAATCTTAAACCATCCGAACAAATACTTTACTTTGTAAGCGTTTATCGACAGTCGCCTTACTGTTTCAATCGGCTACAAAAATACAAAACTTTAGATATCCACGCTTAGCTACTGAATAGCAAACATCAAAGAATCCAGGGTAATATTTTAAATGCTGCGGTGGTTTTTCCAGCTAAAGTCTCTTTAAGCTTTTTCAACTCAACAACAAATAATTTATGTGAGCATTCTTCATCGACCAGAAAACTGGGTTACGATGCCAGCACTCCGGTACGTTATCAAACCTGTTCAGCCCCACTGTGATAGCATCGATGCTTTAAAATGACATGCCCAATATGACAGAACCCATACGACTATCCAAACGTCTGATCGAACTGCTTCGCTGTTCGCGCAGTGAAGCAGAACGCTATATAGAAGGTGGCTGGGTACTCGTCGATGGCGAGATCATCGACCAGCCTCAGTTCAAAGTGCTTGATCAAACCGTTGAGTTACACCCAGAGGCAACGTTAGCTCCCTGCCCGCCGGTCACCATCCTGTTTCATCAGGCAGACGCATTTGAAGTCGACCACCCAGCCGCCGCGCTGCCGCTAATCACACCAGAAAGCCATGCAGCCGATGACAAATCCGGCATTAGAATACTAAAACGCCACTTTTCCAGACTAAAACCCACCGCCCCACTTGAAGCGGGTGCCACCGGGCTGGTTGTGTTTTCTCAAGATGGGCGTGTCGTGCGCCGACTAGTCGAAGACGCCAATAAAAATGAGCAAGAGTACCTGGTCGAGGTGAGTGGTGAAATCGCAGCTGACGGCTTAGCCAGTCTCAACCGCCCAATGAAACAGAATGGCTGGAAATTACCTGACGCCAAAGTCAGCTGGCAAAATGAGATACGCCTGCGCTTTGCGCTCAAAAACGTGCGCCCTGGGCAGATTGAATTTATGTGCCAGAGTGTTGGTTTAAAAGTAGAGATGATGATGCGGCTGCGTATTGGCCGTGTATCGCTGGCAAAACTACCGCCGGGCCAATGGCGCTATCTGCCCCACGGCACCCTGTTTTAAATACCAGGCGACAATAACCACGTTTTTCCTTAGCATACCCAGTTACTCATCGGCATTCCTAAGTGCTGCTAATGACTTCGATGAACAATACCACAAAACAGCCTGACTCAGGGTGTGGACATCTTTGAGCTCCCCCACAACAGACAGAATAAGTTGTTGTAATTCCAAGCATCTGCGATAAGATTAAGTCATTTATTACTTCCGGTTTAAAAGCTCGACACACTGCCGCTATTTTTAAAGATGGATCGACAAAAACTATTTTATGAACCACATCACTTAAGAAGCCACTATGATGATAAGAAGCATTACGTTAGCCACCTTGCTCACCTGTGCCGCGCTGCCACTTTCTGTTTTCAGTGCGCCGCTGACACCCGCGCCCGAACATAGTTCCTCCGCGGTGCTGGTCGCCAAGTTCATCACCCAGTTTCACTACAAAAAAAATAAGCTGGATGATGCCCAGTCAAAGGCTATCCTGAACGAGTATATCGATTCACTTGATCCTAACCGCAATATATTTACCAGCAAAGACATCGAAAAATTTAACCTTTATAACGCCACACTCGACGATGCTATTCGCGATGGCAATTTGACACCGGCCTTCAGCATTTATCGTAAATTCAACCAACGACGCATCGAGCGCGCCAACTTCGCCCTGGAGCGTCTCACCCAGCCTTTCGATTTTACTATTGATGAACAGTACCTGTTTGATCGCAGAGAAGCTGCATGGCCTGAAGACAAAAAAGCGTTAAATGAAATTTGGCGTAAACGTGTTAAGAACGACATCATCACGCTGTCTCTCTCTAAAAAAAGTGACGAAGAGATTCAAAAGACACTGCGTAAACGCTATGAACGCATCAAAACGCGCACCAAACAGATAAAGCCAGAAGATGTCTATGAAGCGTTTATCAACGCCTACCTCGTCTCGATCGAACCCCATACCGCCTATTTCTCACCACGCACCTCAGAGAATTTCAATATCAACATGCGTCTATCGCTTGAGGGAATTGGTGCCGTATTACAAACCGTCGGGGACTACACGGTCGTCAAAAAAACCATTCCCGGTGGCCCGGCTGAGATGAGTGGACAGTTTCATTCAGAAGACCGCATCAGCAGCGTCGGCCAGGGGCACGATGGCGAAATGGAAGATGTGGTTGGCTGGCGTATCGATGATGTCGTCGCACTGATTCGCGGTCCAAAGAATACGATAGTACGACTTCAATTGCTGCCTAAAGGCAGTGAAGATAGCCCCGGTAAAATTGTCACCATCACCCGCGATAAAATCAAACTGGAAGAGCAGCACGCCAAAAAATCTATCATCGAAATACCCAATGGTGATAGCACATCACGTATTGGCGTGATCACTATTCCAACCTTCTATATGGACTTTGATGGCGCTCGACGTGGCGATAAAGACTATGTCAGCACTACGCGTGATACCCGAAAACTACTGAAAGAACTAGAAGCTGAAAAGATTGATGGGCTGGTGATTGACCTCGCTGATAATGGCGGCGGTTCACTACCAGAGGCCATTTCACTCACCGGTCTCTTTATAGAATCCGGCCCGGTGGTGCAGGTGCGCGATAGCAAAAACAAAATCGATATCAATGAGGATACCGATGATGGCATTGCCTATAAGGGGCCTGTCGTCGTATTGGTCAATCGCTACAGTGCATCAGCATCTGAGATTTTCGCAGGTGCGATGCAGGACTACGGCCGCGCCACCATCGTCGGTGAAACCACCTATGGCAAAGGCACCGTACAACAGGTGCTCGACCTGAACAGACATGCCCCGCGCAATAGCGCCACGTTAGGCCAACTTAAGCTCACCATGGCGCAGTTCTACCGCATCAATGGTGATAGCACGCAAAATCGTGGCGTCATCCCTGATATCAAATTTCCCACCGCAGAAAGCAGCGCTGAACTTGGCGAAAGCGCATTGGATAACGCATTACCATGGGCACGCATCGAAGCTGCAAAATATAAGCCTTACGGTATGATTCGTGACGACCTGACACTGATCCAGGCACGCCACCTGGCTCGTACCGAAACAGACAAAGGGTTTCAGTACCTGCAGGCACAGGCCGAAGCGCGCAAAGAGGCGCTCGCTAAAAAATCGGTTTCACTGCTTAAAGCAACACGCAAAGCTGAACGTGAAACACAGCGCCTTGAGAGTCTAGCGCGCCTCAATAACTTTCGTGTTTCGATTGGCCTGCCAGCCAATGAGATGAGCGATCTTGAAAACGACAGTGAAGTCGCAAGCGCCGAAGATGAGAAGTTTTTAGATGAAGTGAGAAATGTCCGCGTTAAAGAAGCCGCTGCAATATTAGCTGATCTGATCGGCCAGCCCGACAGCAGCGTCAAACTCACCAGCAGTAGCCAGGATAAAACACACCAAAATTGATCACGTCATCATCACACAGAAAAAGCCTCAACAATCACTTGTTGAGGCTTTTTATTAGGCGCTTACCAGCCCTTAATCAATTCACATCGATTAAGAACCAATAATCCCACCATCCTTTCTGGTCAGCACAATCGTTGCATCACGTGGCACTGTCACCCCGTCAAATGCCTCCGGAAAGTTAGAACGTGCTGGGTCGCCATTCCCCGGATGTTGAATATTGATAAACATCGTGCTGCGATCCGGCGTCACGGTAATACCCGTAATTTCAGCGCTGGTGACGCCGGTAAACAGACGTCGTATTTCACCGGTATGGGTATCAGCCACCAGCATCTGGTTATTAAGCCCATTCTGCTGCCCGCCATCCGTTTGAATAAACAGACGGCCATCCGGATCAGCCCAGATACCATCCGGGTCACTAAAGCTTTGTTCACTACCATGGCTATCTTTCGCGATCATAAAGATATCCCACTCAAAGGTCGTGCCGGTGTGCTGCTCTGAATCGCGCCACTTAATGATATGGCCATCACTGTTCGGTGCCATTGGATTCGCTGCATCGGCCGTGGTGCGACGGCTGTTATTGGTTAGCGTACAGTAGACGTCACCATTGGGCGCGACAGTGGTCCATTCCGGGCGATCCATCGGCGTTGCCCCTACCAGGTCAGCCGCAATCCGCGTGTAAATCAATAGTTCGGCCTGACTAGCAAACCGAGCGGCCAACAGTGGATTGTCGATCGTCAGCGGCAACCAGTCGCCACTGCCGTCATCATTAAAACGCGCCACGTAAAGCACGCCATGATCAAGCGGGCTCATGCCACGCGCAAGCATCGACTCATAATTATGATCAGAGACGAACTTGTAGATATAATCAAAACGCTGATCATCGCCCATGTAACCGACCACACGACCACCACGCCCGACGGTTAATGCAATCCCCTCGTGTTTAAAGCGCCCCAATGCAGTACGCTTAACAGGCCGATGTGTGGCATCCATCGGATCAATCTCAACTACCCAACCAAAACGATTCTCTTCATTCTGATAATCCGCATTGGCCAGATCAAAACGCGGATCATAATCCTGCCAGCCATAGCCAAAACCACTTTCACTAAAGCCATAACGCTCCTGAGGCTCGCTCGCTTCCCAGTCGCCTTTCGCACCGAAGTAGCCATTAAAATTCTCTTCACAGGTCAGATAAGTACCCCATGGCGTATAGCCGCTGGCGCAGTTATTCACCGTCCCCATTGGCTCATTAGCGGCACGCGTCTTTAATAATGCGTGCCCCGCCACCGGCCCGCTAAAGGTTACCGGCGTATTGACATGGATACGACGCGCCGCGCTGCTGATGACAGTGCGCCACTCATTGTTCTCTTTTTTGATTTCAACAACCGACACCCCATGGGCGTGTTGTGAGATGCGTACATCTTCAAGGCTTGAAGGATTACTCTTCCCGAGCACATGCTGGTTGCGCCCAAACTCATGGTTGATCGCCAACATGCCATGCGTGCTACTGCCATTAATCGGAAAGAACCACATCCCGTCATGACCGATACCAATCTGGTTCGCCTGCTCAAAAGCAGTCGGGGGATAACTGAATGACGGCCCACCGGGCTGTAATGACTCACCCCATGGAATCAACACATCAAAGTGATAATCAGGTGAAACCATCGGCCACGGCCCACTGCCATCAGCTACCATCACCGGCGCAAAGTTGATTAAACCCTTTTTACGAAACTTCCCTTTTGCCTTATTCGCACCATTAGCGATACCTGCATTAGCAGAAGCGGCTGACGACGCCGCGCCAGAGATCCCCATAAAGAAAGAGCCGGCCGCCAACGCCAACCCACCGGTTAATACTTTGCGACGTGCTAAATTAACTTGTAACACATCATTGAACAAACGATTACCCGATTTATTTGAAGTGCTATTATCGTGACTCATCTCGATTCCTTATGGCTGTCATATGAAAGATATAGCCATACGTTAGCCGCCTATTATGACAGCATCATGACTAAATGATGAGTTTGGGATGACAACGCCACTTCGTAAAATCAAACATAATAGCGTGCGATAAATCAGTCGAAAATGAGCTCCACCATCAGCTACAACAATCAGATAACATTTCCATTCTCTTATCTCTGTTCTTTTGTCTCTTTGCGGGACTTCTATTCGTCGGATTACGACTGCTTCTAATCCGACCACCTGCTAAAATTAAAGTAGCAAAACGGGAACTTAAAACGCAGTTTAGTCGTCACCATCCAATAGCCGCTGTACCAGTTCACGACTATCATCGGGTCGATTCAAATCAGCCTCGGGTGTCCACGACATGTCATTTTCGAGTCGGTAGCTTCCGCTGAATAAATGCGGTGGTTTGCCGCCCCACTCATCCGGTCCCAGCATCGAGAAATAGCAGGTGTCATCACTACGTTGATAGAGGTGATAAAGCTTGCCAGGAATGCGTTTAAAGTTGCACTGTGCGCGATGCAACTGCTGGTCACGCTGCGCCGCCTCCAGTACGTTGCGAGCCTCAGATTGCAGATGTCGGATTTGATCGGCAATCAGTTCTAATTTGGATGAAACACGGGTATTGATGTGACTATCTGCCGTTGAGATTTCACGTGCGATATCGACCAGATCAACCGCCGCTCCCAGGCGACTGACCGGGTAAGGCGAGGTGCGCGCGTCGCCGCTATGCAGCCTCCCTTTACCTTCAAATTTCTTACCCATAATGGATTAGCCGCTTACTTCGCCTGACACTCACCGCAGACGCCATAAATATAGAGCGAGTGGTCAGTGATAGTGTAACCCGCTTTTTTAGCGATCTCTTCCTGACGTGACTCAATCACATCATCAACAAACTCATCAACCTTGCCACATTCGACACAGACGATGTGGTCGTGATGTTCACCAGCATCCAGCTCAAACACCGAATGGCCTTCTTCAAAATGAAGACGCGTGACCAGCCCGGCCGCCTCAAACTGGGTTAATACGCGATAAACGGTTGCCAGCCCGACATCGTCACCCGACTCAATCAGCGCCTTGTAGACATCTTCCGCCGTCATGTGGCGCTTATTGTCTTTCTTTTCAAGAATCTCTAAAATCTTAACCCGCGGTAGGGTGACCTTCAGGCCAGCTTTTTTCAAATCCAAATTTTCCACTATGATATCCTTTGTAGCCACGCCAGCTTTGCGGCATGTAAACCTGCTAAATCACCCCAACAAGCCACCTTTGGCCAACCGGGTAAGAGAAGCACCTTACTAGTAATGAATATTGCAAGACAACCCTCTATGAAAAATAATTTCAAAATCGCGTTACCCCTGTTATTTCTGCTAGTTAGTGCCGGCTGCTCACTCCATAAAGTCGATATCCAGCAGGGAAATATTGTCTCTCAGGAGATGATGTCACAACTTAAAGTAGGGATGCAGCGAAGTGAAATCATCCATCTAATGGGGCGCCCGATGATTGTCGATCCATTCCGTCAAAATCGCTGGGATTATGTCCACACCTTTAAGTCAGGTAAAAATAACAAACCACGTAGCCACTACCGCATTACCCTGATATTTGAGGGTGACACGCTAAGCAGCATCGACAGCGAGATTCCGCCAGAAGGGCTGCCCGCACGCTAAGGGGCGCTCTAATTGAGCCCCCTAGTCGCCTGTTGGCTTATCCGCAGCAGGTGCACTGTTTTCCACGTCCGACTTTACCTTAGGCTCTGCTTCAGACTTTTCAGTCGGTGCCTTATTTGCCACCGTTTTAGCTTCATCAGGTGCACCAGCAGGCTGCTTTTCAGACTTCGCTGACGTACCTTCTCCTTCTTTCAGGTCACCACCGCCTTTTTTCATGCGCTTACCCTCTGCTGCGCGCTGACGGCGCACCTCTTTAGGGTCGGCAATCAAGGCTCGGTATATTTCAACACGATCACCTGCGCGCAGTAGCGCCGTCGCTTTAGTCATCTTGCCAAACACACCCACTTTATTCACCGCCAGGTCAATCTCAGGAAAGGTCACTAATATGCCTGAATGCTTAATCGCATCCGCCACGGTTCCACCTTCATTGATCGTCGTCTTAAGAATCACCTGCTCATGAGGGAGTGCGTAAGCGACCTCAACCTCAATCTTCTCAACGCTGCCAATCTCTTTTGTCGCTGTCGCATCAACAACGCTCACTTCAGGGTCTGCCATAACTTGTCACCGCACGCTCACAAAATGCATCCACCAGGGAGTTTGCGATCTGATTAAAGATCGGCCCTAGCGTCACTTCCAGTATTTTATTGGAAAATTCAAATTCAAGATCTAATGAGACCTTACAGGCCTCATCACCCAGGCGTTCGAAACGCCAGAATCCTTCCAGATGTCTAAAGGGTCCTTCCAGCAGGCGCATTTCGATCATTTTACCCGGCTGCAAACGGTTACAGGTGGAAAAGGTTTTATGAATACCCGCGCGCGACAGTTCCAGTGTTGCACGCACTTCATCCTCATCACGGCTCAACACCGTTGAACTTTTACACCACGGCAGGAATTCCGCATAGGCGTCGATATCGTCTACCAACGCATACATCTGACTGGCGGAATATCGCACCAGCGCACTTCTATTTATGATTGCCATACCACTACCAATTTATCTCTCTATCCTTAACCGCTGGTCATTTTTGCCAGCAAACCGGTGCTTTGCAAAAACACCACAAGAACCGCCAGCGGCGTGATATATCTCAGCAGGAAATTCCATACATTAAATGCAAACAGATGCCTGGTGCCCATTTCATCTACTTTTGATTCGCGCGACATCGCCAAACCCACAAACAGTGCGATGAACAAGCCGCCTAGCGGCAACATAATATTCGCCGTAAGGAAATCAAGCAACTCGAAAAAGTTCAAATCAAATAGCTTAACCTCTGCCCACAGGTTAAACGACAGCACTGTGCCCATCCCCAGCGTCCAGGTCGCGATACCGCAGATAATCGCTGCCGCCCCCCGCTTCATATTACGGTTTTCGACCAACCAGGTTACCGCTGGTTCAATCAGTGAAATCGACGAACTCCACGCCGCAAACAACAGCAGAATAAAAAATAGCGTGCCGAAGAATAGCCCACCGCTCATCTGTCCAAACGCCAGCGGTAGTGTCTGAAACACCAGCCCCGGCCCAGCACCCGGCTCCAGCCCGTTGGCAAATACAATCGGGAATATCGCCATTCCAGCCACTAATGCCACCACGGTGTCGGCAATCACAATCATAATCGCTGTGCGGGCAATCGAATCCTCGCTACGCATATATGAGCCGTAGATCATAATCGCCCCCATACCCAGGCTCAGAGTAAAAAAAGCATGCCCCATCGCAATCAGCACCCCCTGCCCCGTCAGCTTGCTAAAGTCAGGGGTAAAGAGAAAGGCGAGCCCCTGCATAAAGGCTCCACTGTTCATCGCATAGCCGAGCAGAATAACCAGCAACACAAACAGCGCCGGCATCAGCAGCATCACCGCCTTCTCCAGCCCACCACGTACCCCGCGCGCGACCACCACCATCGTCGCGACAATAAACAGCGTGTGCCAGATGGTCAGCTTTAGCGGATCTGCCAGCAGCTCATCAAAGACCGTCTTCACCTTACCGGCTGAGCTTCCATTAAAAGTACCACTGGCCATTTCAACGACGTAATTGATCGCCCAACCGGCAATCACACTGTAGTAAGAGAGAATCAGAAAACCAGCGAGCACGCCAGACCACCCCAGCAGCTGCCACAGCGGACTACGCCCCGCCTCCTTACTCAGCACCTTCATAGTGTTGATCGGGCTCTGGCGACCACGACGTCCCACCATGATCTCTGCAATCATCACCGGCAGGCCAATCGCCGCGATGCAGAGCAGATAGACCAGCACAAACGCGCCACCGCCGTTCTCGCCAGCGATGTAGGGGAACTTCCAGATATTACCTAGCCCGACCGCAGAGCCGGTTGCCGCAAGCACAAATACCCAACGCGATGACCACTGACCATGTATGCTGCTACGCGAATTATCTGACATCACCACTCCACTGAATCTTGATCTTGCTATTGTGGGCGAAATCATCACATCACTCAACCACAGAGGCCACGTCTGTGTATAATAAGCGCGACTAAATAGATGAAAAACCTGCTTTAATCATTCGAGTTTTATGGCCACTAAAAAGAAAAAACCTGGCGGAAACACCATCGCGCTCAATAAACGAGCACGCCACGACTACTTTATCGAAGAGAAATTCGAGGCCGGTATCGTGCTGGAAGGGTGGGAAGTTAAAAGCATGCGCGAATCACACGCGCAGCTCACAGAGAGCTACGTCTTTATTAAAAATGGCGAGGCCTTTATCTCTGGCATGCATATCACGCCGCTTTACACCGCCTCGACCCATGTGAACCCGGAAAATACCCGCGTACGTAAACTGCTGCTGCACAGAAAACAGCTCGACAAACTGATCGGTGCAGTGGAACGCAAAGGCTACACGCTGGTCGGTACCGCACTCTACTGGAGCCACGGCCTGGTAAAGGTCGAGATTGGTCTCGCCAAAGGTAAACAGCAGCACGACAAACGCGCCACCGAAAAAGACCGCGACTGGCAGCGTGAAAAAGGCCGCATTATGAGAGGGCGTTAAGCCCTCTTCCCACCAGCCCTCCAAACTGTTGGCTATGCTCATATATAAGCGACTGACTTTTGCAAGGGATTCTAAACCGGACCCACACTGGCCTTCCTGCTAATGGTCAAGCCTCACTGCAATGAGTTTTCATTATCTCGGGGCTTGTGGCATCAAAAATGATCTAAATGAATCTTCAACAGCCTTCTGATTGCATGTGATAAAAAAGTGATAAATCTGTAACTTCTACGTGAATGTCATCCTTTACCCTCTTTTTGCGTTCATTAAATATTGAATGAACAGTACTGAGGGACAATCTCAATGGATAAACACAGAGGAGTTTCAAGAATGAAAATATTACCGCTCGGATTGGCGATGGCAACTAGTCTGGCATCTGCTGTTGTCATGGCAGATGATACTGCAAAAAAACTGAATACTTACCATGTCACTATTACAAACACGACCGCAAATCACATCATAACGCCGCCTGCGGTCATTGCTCACAATCGTCACTTTAAATTATTCAACATCACCGAAGCAGCCTCACCGGAACTAGTTATTCTGGCCGAAAGCGGCAACGTAACGCCATTGCTGGAATCACTTGCAGATAACGATTATGTTACTGCAGCAATGTCGACTTTAGACCAGGAGCCTCCTGTTATATTGCCTGGCCATTCTATTACCGTAGAGATTAAGGCACCCAAGAGACCCTTTTTCACAATCGCTGGCATGCTGGCAACATCTAATGACGCCTTTACTTCAGTAACACTGAGAGCACCTAAAAAGAATCGTTCTTCAAGCGCGATGGCAATGACATATGATGCTGGCTCTGAAGCCAATAATGAGCTATGTATCGATATTCCCGGACCTCCATGTGGTGGAACAAATACGCCTATAGAGGGTGACGGCGAAGGTTTTGTGACCATCCATAATGGCGTTCATGGTGTTGGTGATTTAGTACCTGCGGATTTTGACTGGCGTGGACCCACAGCGATGGTGCGCATTCATAACGCTGGTAAATAGTTTTTAACTTTTAAGGGGAAGTTAACGCCCTTTGGTCAGGCAGGTATTTGATCTTACCTGCCTGATTCTTTAACAGGAAAAGGGCAGCCTTAAACGAGGCCTGAGTACAACGGGGCTTTGGCATTGGCCAGTGCCTTTATGCAATGATGATTGTGTCATTTCTTAGCAAAATACTATCGCTGGACGGTGATGTTGCCAAACTTTATGATGGGCGTTTAGCTGGATATACTCTATTACTGATCACTTCAATCATTAAGACCTGATTAAACTAAGGAACCTCTGATTTATTCATGAGATCGTATCTTGCGCCTAAAACATTCAGCTTCTGCGTTGACAATCTTCGCAATAGCCCGCTACGGTGTGCCCCTTGGGTATTACGTGCGATTCTCGCCTTAAATCTGAAAGTTTTAGATCACAATCTACTTCGCTCAGAATAAATCAGAGGCTCCCTAAATGTTAGATAAATTACCCGACTTTTCCTGCGAAGAAAATAGTATCGTTTTTCAACAGGAATGTGAGCATTACACGATTACTGTATGTGAAAATGATAGCTATCGTTGGCTGACGCTGGGCACAGATTTTATTCAATCGTTGATTAGCCTGTCTGAGCATGATTGTGTTTTGCTTCCATATACGCATTCAATGCTATTGGCACTGGCCTTTAAACAAAAACCACTTCGTTTGCTTAACCTGGGCGCAGGGGCTGGCACATTCGAGCGTTTTTTATTTAAACATTATCCGAACATTGCGGTTACGTCTGTTGAATCAGACAGCGACATCATCAAGGTATCCAGAAAATATTTTTACATTCCCTCCGATCATCCTGTCGTTAATACATCTGCAGATCTATTTTTGAAAAATAACACGACTAAATATGACATTATTTTTATCGATGTTCATGATGGTAGTCAACATCCTGAGTATTTTTACGATGTAGGTTTCTATGCGAATGCAATGAATTCACTTAGTGAGGATGGGATGCTGGTAATGAATATTATTCCGGATGACGAGAAGGAGATGTTAGCTATTTTATTGCCGATGCGAAAAGTTTTCAGATGGCAATATCTATTAGATTTTGACAATTACAAAAACCTTATACTCTATATTTTCCCACAAAAGCCGCTTTCTATCGATTTTAATAGCGCAAGTTACGAGGCGTTACAGCAACATTCAAGCATCGATCTAATAAACATTATCGACAGGCTTATTTTGCTGCCGGAGGCTGAAGTAATATAGAAACCTGAGTGAACATCTTTGCTAGTCATTATCGCTCAATAACAGAAAACAGAAAGGGAGTCAGTGAAAAACAACAATCATGCGCACTTAAAGCCATTCATCTTTAACCATCGCCCGTCTTCATCTACTAGTAAAACCAACAGATGGATGCAGCGCTGTATCCATCTGTCTTTCTAAGATAATTATTTCCCAACGGTACTGAAAAAGCTACCGTCGCCTACCTCCTCTCACCCTATCATTAAGCCGCACAAATACCATATTTGGGCAGGATGTCATGAATCACATGAAAACGATGAGCCTGGATGGCATCATGAAACATCTTCCAGTTGCTCTTTAGAAACGCTGGCTGGTAGCGATGCACCGGCAGGTCATGACTAGTTCCAAGCGCCTGTGCCTTCCATGATTCACGTCCACGAGGGTTGTAGTCGGAGATGGCTGCCGCACCAAATTTAAATGCCCCTTGCCTGATCGCCTGTAACCAGACATCATGGCGTTCATCACTCTCTTCCTGGGTCACGCCAACAAACATCTCATGTAGCTTTCCTTTGGTCTCGACATCCAGCCCAGCAACATTGGCATCGGGATCACCAACAATAAAGCGCTGCATGGCGATGCACATGTGGTCAGCCGCCGCCATAAAGTCATGGGTATTGTCACGCGGGATCACCTCACCCCGACCATTCTCATATTGCCATTGCAAAAATGGGATATCAGGAAAGACATTGGCGCGGCCATGGCCTAACGGTGGCACAAGGTCATCTAATTGATCACGCAATCTTGATTTAAGCCATGCACTAATGTCGCCACTAAAGACCCCCGAGTCGCCTGTCTCAACGGCATCTTCAACCTCGTTGACATCGTGCATCACTCCTGCAAATCCCTGATGAGCCCAGGTATCCGCATAGACATGCATCGCCACCCCAAGTCGATGCAGGCCATAAAGCCGATCCTTCTCCAAAATCACACCACGAACCATCTCCTGCGCAATCGGGCTATTGGGACTGCAAATGACCTTATTAATAAAACTACCAGCCGGATTTTCCCCCGCATCCATCCCACCGTTACCCGGTAGAAAATGAAATGCCAGCCACACCTGATGATTGGCCAGCTCCTGAGTGTTTCTCAGATCCAATATTTTATGAGCGGAACTAATACGATTGTAGACCGCCTGATTATCAAACTGAACCACGCCTGTGCTGGTAGCATCATCTACGTACTGAGAGGCATAGGCGATAATATCTGCTTGCTCATGCTCAAAGCCCGCCGTGCGTGCAATGACATAAGTGGTGGCGTGATGAAAATCAATTTGCATTACGAGTCTCCTTCTTTCCCTGGTCAGATCGATGAAATGAAGCAACACAGTCGTTCATTTCCTGCGGCGTCATGAATGTTGTTCGTTGGTACTTCGTTGGTTTTCCCAGCCCGGCAGCCTTGTCACTCCAGAGCGGGTTGTAGGGCAACAATGTGGCGCTATCAACACCATGATTAGCCAGAAAATTCGCGATGCCCCGCAGGTTCTGCTCACTCGTGGTAATGCCTGGAATTAAAGGCACCCGTGGAATCACTGGAACCGTTGCTGATTTTATCAGCCTGCTAAAGTTATCCAGGATCAAATGGTTTGACTGACCTGTGTAGCGACGGCTGGCATCATCATCAATCAACTTGAGATCAAAATAGATCAGATCAAGCCACGGTAACATCAACTCACTAAAGCGGCGATAATTGAAAAAACCACTGGTCTCGATCGCGGTGTGGATGCCCTCTTCTTTTAATGCCTTTAGTAACTGGCTCACAAACTCCATCTGTTGTGTGACCTCTCCACCTGAAAGGGTTACGCCGCCGCCACTGGAACTGTAGAAAGGTTTATCTATCATCAGGCGATACAACAGCGCTTTTAATGTGATTGAATAACCCGATGCCTCCAGCGCACCTGTTGGACAGACCTCACTGCAGCGGTTGCAGTCAGTACAGATAGCGCGATCAATCACTAGCTTGCCGTCTGTTAAATTCAGGCACTTTTCTGGGCACTGTTTCAGGCATGGCGTGCCACATCGGTCTGGATAACAAACAGCCGCGTTATAGGACAACTCCACCCGCTTCTCTTTCCCCTCTGGGTTTTGACACCAGATGCATGACAGCGGACAGCCTTTAAAAAAAACGGTGGTACGAATGCCCGGCCCATCTTCACTGCAATCGCGCTTGATATCGAAGATTAGCGCGGTTGTTTCAGTTTCAGGCTGCATTGCTTAAGCCTAGCTCTAGCTCGATATTTTTAGCGATCGCACCCAGCTTAAACAGGTGCCCCACATTACCGGTAAGCTGCACGACATTCTCAAGCAGTAAACCAACAATATCGATATCCTCACGCCCGACCATACCGACGATGGAATCGATATCCTTAAAACTAATCACCAGGTCTACCTTGTCCGGATCACGTTCAAGTCTTGCGGCCTGCTCTTCATCAACCACCTCTGTCTTAAGCACATTAAGTGAGTTGATCGTTTTTCCAAAAGGGGTATCGGTGAATAGCTGATCTGGCTCTGGGCAAAAACGAAGCCAGACATTCATGTTATCCCCGGGCTTACGGGTGCGCAGGAGAAACTTCCCCTGATAATATCGCTGCCCATTGGGGGCGTTGGGATCACGAAAGATAAAATTTTCATCAAAAAAGGCCATTGCCTTTTCAGACTGCTCTTTGTCCAGCAGACAATCGCGCATGATGTAACCAAAGCCCAGTTTAAACAGCACCGCCATCCCTGCCGCCAGTACTGGCCCTGCAACGACATCGACCAGTTCAGGCACCTCACTATCACCAACACCCAGGCGCATCACCTGCTGAATCTCTTTTGAAAAACATGGGAAACCTGCATGCATAACCAGTTCCTCCTTAAATTGCGACCAGCGTATGTTGCTCTACACCATTTTCCAGCGCGAAGTTGGATCGAGCAATGATCTCAGTACGCATCTGTGGGCTGAGTGTGACAAAGTAGGCAGAGTAACCCGCCACACGAATCATCAGGTCCTTATACGGGGCCAGCGCCAACTGTTCTGCCTCACCGGCACCACTTTCCGCAGCCGCTGTTGCCGCTTTGTCGGCGGCCATTAAATCATCGATGGCTGAAACACATAACTGTACCAATACCCCGTCATTATCCATAAAGGCCTTCATATAGCGTGCAAATAGCTCTGTGTCTTCGGCAAAGAAGGTCTTATCACGCGTAGTCAGACTCAGGTTATAGGTATAGCCATTCTGTACCGTGTCACCTTCGACCTCGGCAACCGATAGCAGATGATCGAGCGCCATCACCGGATCGCCATTGCGTTTTACCACGCCGGGGCAAGGGGTGATCCCGCTTGCAAAGGCCTCGCCAGCCTTGCGGCCATTGACGCTCGCCTTGCTCAACATGCCAAAACCGGCATGATTAGTCATACTCCAGTAACCCACCAGATAACGACCACCACGATGAGTGCGGTATTTATAAAAGACCTCCTGAATCATGCGTGTCAACAGCTGGGTATAATGAACACCAAGTGAGTTGTCATAAACACCGCCTTTAGTCTGATCCACCCCTGCGCCATATTTGGGTGCCAGTCGTATCATCTCTTTTACTTCAGCCATACGTGTTGATGATAATTCTGGTAGCTGTTTATTATCTTGCTGCAAGCCAAATAGCCGACGTAAAAAATTAAGCAAGGTCACCAGAAAACTCTGTTTTTGTTCTGGTTTAAATCCAGCTTCATTAAAGTCGGCTTCCAGTGCCGCTAACAGCTCCAGTGCTGTCATCTTGCCGCCCCCACCCTTATGATTAAAGATCAATGCATCAATAACGCAGAACGAATCGATGACATCGGCAACACCGATAATGGCGACACCGGACGAGTTGTACTTGGCACCACCGGCAGTCAGATCACGAAAAACGGCACCGTCACTACCGGGAAGATTGGTCGGACCAGTATAGAGACCGGATAGAAAGGGTACCTGACGCATCTGCTCCATCGCACGACCCAAATAGTTATTACACTGCACCGTATGACGCGCCATCTCGTCGAGTTGAAAACGGAAGGCCTCAATGAACTCATCCATCGATTTCATATTAAGTAGTGGCGTGGTGGTGTAGTCCTTCTGCTTATAAAACAGGTTAGGGTCATCGTCACCGACACCATCACTGCGGTGTTTGCCACCATACAGCGCCAACTCCAATACCGCTGGCAACACCATCAGCGTTGAGCCGGTATTACCATAATGCTTGCCCGATGAGTTCTGTTCGATGCAACCGATAGAGGCGTAATCATAGGCATCTTCCAGCGCCTCAGCTTCACTCACCCCTTTATGGGCCGCGTAGTAGTTTGCCATCGAGTGCACTACCGGCGCATCGCCATGAATGGCAGGCGTTGCACGAGTGAGAATATTGACCTGGCTGACACGTTTTAAATAGGGGTCATAAACGCCATCCGGTAGCGGCTTACCAGCGGCATCGCGATGATGCACCTCTTTATGATAGCGGGCGTGTACATTGGGATCACGAATCCCCAGGATCTCAGTCGCCTTGAGGATGATGTAGGTCATATCGTTGACTGCATCGACCACCTCGCCATTTTCATAGCGGGTTCCGCCGACTGTTAGCGCCTGATTGGAGCCACTACCGGCAAACAGTGTTTCTGATCCTTCGGTCGATAGCGGTACATGATCTGAGCAACGCAGAAAGAAGTGACTCACCAATTCAACGGCCCTTTCGACATAGGCATCGCGACTGGCATTGCTCGAGAGTTTTTGCCAGTCATTTAAGTAGTAGTCATTCAACAGTTGATCAAGGCGTCCAATCGAAAAGCCGAAATTGGTATTCTCCTGCAACAGCAGGTGATAACAGATCCAGATAGTGGTCAGCGCCTCATGCAGCGTCTCTGCTGGTTGTGCTGGCACCTTGTTACAAATGTGGGCGAGCTCTTTATTGCCCGCTTCGGCGGCCGCATTAGCCAGATGCAAGGCGTAGATTTTAGCGCCTTCAAAAACAGTAATGACCCCTTCGAGTAGCTCCTTCTGTTCACTATCCATCCCATTGCCACTGTCCAGATCCTTCTGTGCCTGATTGATCAAACCATCAAAACCATATTTAAGCACCCGTGCAAAATCTGGCACCGTATGCGAGACACAGGTCGCCTTATCTGAGAGAAAAAAGGCAACCCGCTCCATCAATTCCAACGCCCTTGGGGTTTCGCCGACGCGGCTTTTAAGTGGTGGATCAATCGAGTCACCACTGACCCGATCACGATTAGGATGCTGTTGACTATCGTAGTCACTATAACGCGCTACCTCTGTTACTGAGCGACGTTCAAGCCAGTAGGGAAAGATTTCCTTGTTGAGACGCTCCGCCACCTCAGGGCTGATCTTGAAGGGGTTTTGAGCGCGCGTTGTTACCGTCTTTAATTCCGGCCAGATGCAGTAGCCGATGGTATCGGCATAGACCACAGGGCCAACAAAACTGGTTGTCGTCTGCCCGGGTAACAGGTCACGCTTACGCACCAGTGCCGTTTTATGGGTGAATACATGATGCAGCGCCCTCGCACGGCGGATATAGGGTGGCATCGCATCCGCCTCTGCCGTTCTAAGAAACGCTGTTAGCAGACGTGGGAGTTCATCACAAATTTCAGGCTGTCCTTCTGGCGCAAACAGTTTTTCACGCCACGCCTTTACCACAGGGTATTGTTCCAGTGTGATTTGACTCAGGCTCAGATCCTTTATCGTTTTGATCCGCGTTGGTGTTTCATTGGCAATTGGAAATATAGTGGTTTTACTACCACTCTCAGGGGGCGGAAAGTGCGACTCGCCTTCGACACTAACACGTAATCCACCACTATATAATTGAGGGTCGTTCATGGCTGCACTCCTTTCTCCATGCTGACTTTTATCTACTATTACTTATCCAACGTATCGAGTTTAATCGCCTGACGGTGTTTTTCCCAGTCATCATCCAGCAATAAAAAATAACCGAATAACTGGTATTTATACTCGCTGGTAGCAACCGATGAGTGAAATGGAACATCGAGCGCAGTCGAGTAGATCAACTGACCCAGAAAAAGGCCATCAGCAACCTCAACCAGCTCATCTAAACAGTAGCCAATGGGCATTGGCCCACCGATCATCGGATAACGATAGTGAAACTGAAATACACGCTTATTTGCATCACCATTATTATTAATGGGCAATATTGAGTCCTGACCTGCGCTGCCCAGAAAGCAGTATCCCTGTCGCACAAAGGGCGAGCCACTCTCTTCAGATGCCTGCTGTAATATTTTCTCAGGGATACGGTAATTCAAATCTGCAATTTTCATCAGCGCATCAGCAGTGACAACACGCTGGTCTTGCAGGTTATAGCCCATCACCCAATTTTCATCAGCCTGCTGCTGCCAGTAAGATTTATCTTCATCACTCATCCCCTGATCCCAACTACCACCGTCAAGGTGATCTGAAAATTGGCCACCCGCCCCCCAATAATTATCACGATTCTTTTTCACCAGCGAATAGTGAGGGGCACTCGCCAGATGACGCTTCAACTCTGCCACTCGCTGAGGATAGCGCCGACCAAGGTCACTGCTCTCATCCAGCAACATACTTAGCTTACGTGGTGAGATCCTTTCAAACGACTTACCCGCCCACGGGAAAATCTGCTTTCCGATACTATGCCAGACTGTATTCATAATATTGGGGCCACGGAAACGGTGATCACTCAAAATATTGGCCAGCACTGTTGGTAACAGTGAGGACGGTTTCTCTTCCTGATCACGCGCTGGGCAGAAGGTTTCACCAAAACCATAATGCAGATTGAGTGTTGCCCCATGGTAATAATCAAAACCATGCGTGGTTTCCGGCTCACCATACCAGTCACGTACCTTACTACCATCAAGACGCATATTATATCCCTGTTTGCCGCTCCCCTGAAAAAGCCCATTACGGACGGTGGGCGCAACACCACTACGAAACAAACGATGTAACTGCTCAAAGTGCTTTAAGTGATCATCATGTTTCGTTTGCTTTGAGATATCACGACTGATCCGCTGCAACATCTGCAAAACAGACTCACCATCATGCAACATCGCAGAAACATCACCATCACTCGCACGCGGGGATTTTTCAGTAATTAATGTGGTGAATTTAGTTTTTAATGCCTTATCCGACTGCCAGTCATCCACCCAGTTTCGTTTGTCGTTGCTGGCTGTTTCAAGCGGTAAAATATTATAACCGAGTTCGTTATAACCGCTCTCACCGGGGCGTGGACGAAGTTGAGGAAAAGCATCATCGGCATAAACCTGCTTCGCGAAAGCAGGGTCCATCATTAAAAAGAAACCGTTATTCTGATAGCCATAGTCAGGTTTTTTGGTCTCTTTTTTTCCGGTCAACAGGGCGCAAATCGATTCAAACAGCGAGTGTTTATTTGGCTCATAGGCCTCCCCCAGTTCAATATCACGCTCACCCGGGATAAAAGGAAGATCAATCGCCCCCAGACTATAGTGTTTAGTTGCAAAGACCAGCTGCCCCAGATAAATGCCCTCTCCTATCTGTACAAGTTCATCAATTAAACGCGTCATTGGAAAGGCGGGATTAAGATTGGTCCAACGGTAGTTAAGTTGATAAACCGCCTTATTTTTCATCTCAGGTACAACCGACTTACCCTCAGCCGCCAGGTAAATGCCACCTGTCATGCTATAAGGAATCGCCTTCTCTTTCTCCAGGTTAGCCTCCAGCAGATCACCATCAAAGCCTTCGGCGTCGGTAGAAGTCGGCCGCTTTTTCAGATTCCACACCTCTTCAAGAACAGGCAACCCCATATTTTGCAGCAGGTTGGGGTCACCCGGCTCACGAAAGAAGTTCCGCCCAATACGGGTAGTCGCTGGGTCATAGGCAGCCATCAAATCGGGATCGTTTTCGCACTTTTCGCGTACTGTCTCTTTATTGACCGGCTCGAATGTCTTACCCATCCACAAGCCCGTATCCGCAAAGGTCGCGTTCCACGCAGTCGACATGACTTCGATTGATGCCAGCATCGAACGTGTTTTGCCAAACAAAGTGGCAGTCTCTCTGAAGTAGTCACTGTCACGGATAGAGACAGGAATACCAATCATCGGCCCATCAACAGGCACCGCCTTACCACACATAAATAAGGTCTGGAGTTTTTCATGAATCAATGGCCACTGTTCACGCTGGTGGTTATCAGCCAGTATGCGCTGATAATTGGCCATCATCGAATAAAGGTTACCGTGAAAATCAGACGCTAAAATAGTCTGTAATTTTGATTCTAAGTTTTCTTCGCCATCGGTACTGGTGGCGGGGAAATTATTGCTATCAAGAGTTAATCTATCCATATCACGCCTCACCTACGTTGTGGTTTAAGGACGTTCAAGGGGCTTCAATGCCTATATCTTAGTAAACCCCTCGGGTTTATCACTTACAAATAATAGAATTAAACCTACTATAAGCTAACAATATCGCACACGTGCGATGAAAGCGAGCACTCTGAGTAAGGAGTGCCTCTATACTTATTTGGCATACCGTTTTAGAAACAGGAGTAGAAAAAAGGTGGGATTTTATTGATTAAATCTCGAATCACGGCTTCTTTTTCACGGCAACATTATTTCGTAGATAAACTGGCTGCGCTTCATCTGCACTCACCGCATCTCCCACTTCAAAACCAATCACTCCAAGTGCTGCCACATCACGGGCTCCAGGAAACACTTCTGAGTGAGATTCATCAAGCAGACCATCATATCGAGCAGTAAGTTCATCACCATATGCCTGCCATGCAGTACCGACACCAATCCAGTTACCAGACTCTGGGATAAATGCTTCATCCGGCTTGCAAACACGCTCATCGTCCAGCAGTTTCACACCGCCATCAACACTACGCTGATACGCACCCCAGTAGACCTCACCCATGCGCGCGTCGATACCCGCCAACACATGATCTACTTTAAATGTTTCCATCGCCCCATAAGCCATCGCCGCTAGTGATGAAACAGGCACCACCGGGCGATCAATCGAGAACGCCAGCCCTTGCACCACGCCCGTACCAATACGCACACCGGTAAAGGCGCCTGGGCCTCTGCCAAAGGCGATCGCATCCATCTGTGCCAACGTGCAACCCGCATCGATCAGCAGTTCATCGATCATCGGCAGGATTAATTCAGCATGTTTGCGAGGTGCAATTTCGTAGCGCTCACTGATCTCACCGTTAATAGAGAGCGCCGCTGAACAGGCCTCTGTTGAAGTATCGATTGCGAGTAATTTCATTAGCATATACCGTCATTCTGTAGCAGGTGACCGAAGGAAATGCCTCTGGTACCGGAATCTAGTGTTGTTCAAGGCTCCGAGACTTCGGCTTTCGCCGACGTGACGGAAGAACTGTTTTTCGCTTTCATCGCGCCACAAAAGCCAACCACTTTTGATTCATCACGTGTGCGGCGCATCGGCGGCATATTTTTCAAAAAGGTTTTGCCGTAAGACTTTGTCACCAGCCGTGGGTCACACAGCATCAATACGCCGCGATCATTCACGTCACGAATCAGACGACCCGCACCCTGCTTTAGGGTAATCACGGCATTGGGTAAAAGAAAGTCTCGGAATGGATTGCCACCACTTTTTTTCAGCGCATCCATGCGCGCCTGCAACACGGGATCATCAGGGGTGACAAACGGCAGCTTATCGATAATCACACAGGAGAGCGCTTCGCCGCGTACATCCACCCCCTCCCAAAAGCTACTGGTACCCAGCAGCACCGCATTGCCAAGGCGACGAAAGGTATCGAGCAATTCGTTACGTGGTGAATTACCCTGAATCAATAGCGGCGCTTCAAAGCCCTTCTCTTCTAACAGCTCTGCGGCACGTCGTAACGCGCGGTGACTGGTAAACAACATAAAAGCACCGCCGCCACACGCCTTTAAGATCGGTAACGCCTTATCCACCACCGCCTCAACATGCTGTGGCGAGTTGGGTTCTGGCAGATCTTCCGGCAGATAAAGCACGCTATTATCGCGAAAGTTAAACGGGCTATCCCAACGCGCGGTCTCGGCATTTTCAACACCGAGTCGTTTGGTGAAGTGGTCAAAATTATCGCCCACCGCCAATGTCGCTGAAGTATAGACCCATGCGCTTTTATAACGCCGGGCATGTTTATCAAAGGTTTCGGCGATATTCATCGGCGTATCATGCAACATAAACGAACGCCGGGTCGTCTCGTACCACTGAATACGCTCCTCTTCATTGGCCTGACTAAACGCTTGCAGACGGTGCATCAGCTCCAGACTGCGTTGCCAGCAACTTTCCAGGCCCTTACCACGAACGGCCGCCTCTTCAAGCTGGTCAGACAATGCTTGCAGCTGTATTTCAATCGTCTCCATGCACCCCTTCACCGCAGGCAGGTCGCTTATTTCACTCCACGGCGCGCGCTGTTTTTTCATGCCGAGTGCCAGTCGAAAATCATAAAGCTCTTTTTCCAGATCCTGCGCCGCCCTCGCAAGCGCTGGCATATCACCCGCTTCGTTAAGCTGTTCCGCAATCACATCGCGCCCAAGGTCTAATAATTGCCGACCACTGAGAAACTGACCAAAAAAGTTTGAGGCAATCTCCGGCAGCTGATGCGCCTCATCGATGATAAAGGCATCCGCACTTGGCAGCAGCTCACCAAAGCCCTCTTCTTTTAACACCATGTCAGAAAACAGCAGGTGATGATTGATCACCACCACATCGGCCTCCTGCGCACGCTTGCGCGCCTTCACCACATGGCAATCACTAAACACATTGCACTCCTGACCAAGACAGTTCTCGCTGGTCGATGTCACCTGCGGCCAGATCGGCGCATCGTCGTCGATGCCGGTAACCTCGGCAACGTCGCCAGTACTCGTCTTACCCGCCCACTGACGAATCGCCTGAAAGTCATCGACCAGATGTTTAGCGTGCGCACTGCCGGAATGTTCCAGCAGATCAAGTCGATGGATACAAAGGTAGTTACTCCGCCCTTTTAGCATCGTGACCCGCGCCGAGATCGCCAGCGCCTTTTGCACCGTTGGCAGGTCACGATGAAATAGCTGGTCCTGTAGTGTTTTAGTCCCCGTCGAAATGATCACCCGCTTGCCAAAACGTAACGCGGGTACCAGATAGGCGAAGGTTTTACCGGTACCGGTACCCGCCTCACACACCAGCACGGATTGATTATCGAGCGCCTGCTCAACCGCATCGCTCATCTGCTGCTGCTGGATGCGCGGTGCAAAGCCGTCGATATGGTGAGCAAACGGGCCTTCAGCGCCAAGCAGCTCGCCCGCATTTTTAAGATCAGCAAATAGAGACATTAATGATTACAAGAATTAGTTTAAGTGCCATTGCGAGGAACTACGTGACGACGCAATCTCTCCACTTTATGCAAGCCCAAAGGTAGAGATTACTTCGCTCTGCTGGTAATGACACAATAAACACTAGTCAGGAATTCCTTAGATCAGAAAGAGGCATTAACCGTCGGCCTGGTTATCCCAGAGCCCATCATCTTCGAGGCCATTTTCACGCGTCCACGCGAGGTGCCCGATAATTTTGAACTTGGCGACTGACATCGCACCGCGTTTGGCGCGCTTGCTAGAGCCACCCTCGTCCATCGCCTCTTTAAGCGCCTCACGTGAGGCTTCGTAAATTTCAAAGGTCTCCAGCTCTTCATCGAGCAGTACCAGCACCACCAGGTCCCACTCCTGCTCCATCTTGAGCTGACCGATACGCTGACCACTCTTAGCCTCATCAAAGATGGTGCGCCCTTTAATCTGGACCTTCAAATCCTTACGTGAGCCGCTTTTTCCGATCGCATCACAGCCCGCAACAGGTGGATTACAGAGCTCGAGATCGAGCAGCTGAATTGCGTCATGCTGAGCAACCTCACCGCTCACACCCGCAAGCGGCTTGCCGGTAGCACGACGGTAGTCTGCCGCCAGGCGACGCGCCTCAGAGATCAGCTTATCAACCGAATAAACACCCACAGAACCCAGAACCCCACTTGATGACAGACTATTGGTCATTTTACTCAACATTCAAAACAAATAACCACTACTTTTCAATTATTTATATTATATTGGCAGACACACCCGGCACTGGAGTTGAGAATGGACAGACACTCGCTGATCACCGCACTGCAAAACGAGGCGATTTATGATCACCCTGTCACTCAATTTGAGCTGATCGAAACCCACTGCGCATGGGTACTGTTAACGGGCGAATACGCCTACAAGATCAAAAAACCGCTCGACCTCGGCTTCCTCGATTTCTCAACACTCGAGAAACGCCGCCATGTGTGTGAAGAGGAGATCCGTCTCAACCGCCGCCTCGCTAAAGCGCTCTATCTCGAAGTGGTGACGATAACCGGCTCGGCTGAGGCACCACAATTGAATGGCGATGGCGAGGTGATCGAATACGCTGTCAAGATGCGCCAGTTTGAAACAGGCATGGAATTTGATCAGCTGATTAAGCAGAGCAAATTAACCCAACATCATATTGATGAACTCGCCACACGCGTTGCCAGCTTTCATCAATCACTCAGTGGCGCAAGCCCGGACAGCCGCTTTGGCACCATTGAGGCGATTCGTAAACCGATGCGGGAAAACTTTCACCAGATCACGACTATCTTGCCTGATAGCTTTGATCGCCAGTCACTTGAACGCTTACAGCAGTGGACGGAGGATGAACTGGTAAGACTGACGCCTGAAATCGACAATCGAAAACGAGATGGCTTTATCCGTGAATGCCACGGTGATTTGCACCTTGCAAATGTCACCCATTATCAAAATCGCGTGATGTTGTTCGACTGTCTTGAGTTTAACCCTGAACTACGCTGGATCGATCAGGTCAGTGATATCGCCTTTATGATCATGGATCTCGATGCACATGGGCGCAGCGATCTTGGCTTTCGTTTTTTAAATTCATGGTTACAGCAGACGGGTGATTATAGCGGTGTACCGCTACTCCGCCTTTATCTGGTCTATCGGGCAATGGTGCGCGCCAAAGTCGCGGCGATTCAACAGGCACAACACCCCGATGACAATCACATATTGCAATGCCAACGTTACCTCGCACAGGCCACGTCGTACATACAGCACCCGGCAACACCGCTGATGATTACGCACGGGCTTTCGGGCTCTGGCAAGAGCTGTATCTCGCAGCTGATTCTCGAACAACTCGGTGCTATCCGCGTGCGCTCAGATGTTGAGCGCAAACGGCTACATGGTTTAAATGCTGAAGCACGCAGTAAATCAAGCGTTGGCGGTCAACTCTATAGTGCCTCTGCAAGTGATGCGACTTATCAGCAACTCGCAACGATAGCACAGGCGATCACAGCAGGTGGTTATCCAGTCATCATCGACGCAACCTTTTTAAAACAGGCGCAACGGCTGCAGTTCAAGGCTGTCGCTGATGAACTAGCGATACCCTTTATCATTCTTCATTTTCACGCCGACGAGGCATTGTTACGTCAGTGGATTATCGAGCGCAGTGAAAAAGGAGACGATCCATCCGAGGCGAATATCTCGGTGCTGGAACATCAGATAAAAACAGAGGAGCCATTAAACAAGGGCGAGTTGCTGAATACTGTCGTTATTAACACAGGCATGGCTGTTGATATTAAAGCGGTCTGCCAAACAATACAAAACCACACATAACAATCCCAGTGGCTTTAAAAAGCCAATGGGACGATATGCACTTCTTTTATGCCAACAACAATCAAGCTGCCGTTTGCCCAGAGACAAGCACCGCCGGAATTTTATTTAATGTACTTTGATTAGATACATGCCGATTCAAGGCTGACAACATAGCCTTTAATGAGGCACTCACAATATCGCAGTCCAACGCGGCACCGCCAAATCGATTGCCTGAAATTTCTAGCTGCACATACGCAATCGCTTCAGCATCGGCACCCTCATCTAGCGCGTGCTCACTGTAATCGATCACCTCAAGCGACTCGCCACTATAGAGACGCCAGGCATCAACAAAGGCAGAGATCACCCCCTCACCCGCCCCTGTGATGATGCGTTCAACACCATCGACATTGATGCGTAACTCCAGCGTATCGCACTCACCATTGTTATCCAGTTGATAACCATTCAAGGCGACCGGTGATTGATCGCGGATAAAGTGTTGCGTAAATATCTGGTAGATTGTCTCACCATCCACCACACCACCACGCGCTTCGCTCACTTTCTGCACTTGCTGTGCGAGCTCGCTCTGCATCCAGCGCGGTAAATTAAGGCCGTAGTCACGCTCCAGTACAAACGCAACACCACCTTTACCTGACTGACTATTCACGCGAATAATCGCCTGATAATCACGCCCCAAATCCGCTGGATCGATCGGCAAATAAGCGACCTGCCACGGCGCATCGGCCTGCTGCTGTTTCAGACATTTACGAATCGCATCCTGATGGCTACCAGAGAATGCGGTATAGACCAACTCACCCACCCACGGGTGACGTGGATTGACTGGAATCTGAGTACACTCAGTCACCACCCGAATCATCTCATCCGGGTTGGAAAGATCCAACGCCGGATCAATGCCCTGACTATAGAGGTTCATCGCCATCGTGATCACATCCATATTACCGGTACGCTCACCATTCCCCATCAAAGTGCCTTCTATCCGATCGGCACCGGCCATCACACCCAACTCGGCTGCAGCCACCGCACAACCGCGATCATTATGGGTGTGCAGTGAAACGATGATGCTGTCACGCCGGCTAATATGGGTACAGAAATACTCCACCTGATCGGCAAAAATGTTTGGCGTACCGGACTCAACGGTGGCAGGCAAATTGATAATGCACTGCTGCTGTGGCGTCGGCTGCCACACATCAATGACCGCCTCACAGATCTCCACCGCATAATCCATCTCGGTCGTGGTAAAACTCTCCGGTGAATACTGAAACTGCCACTCACTCTCGGGATGCTTCGCCGCCTCACGCTTCACCCACTGCGCCCCCTGGACGGCAATGTTAGTCACGCCCGCCCGGCCCATCGCAAATACCTGCTCACGCTGTATCGTCGAAGTGGAGTTATAGACATGCACAATCGCTCGCTTCACCCCTTTTAATGCCTCAAAGGTTTTAACGATCAAGGCCTCACGCGCCTGCACCAATACCTGCACCTGCACATCTGCGGGAATCTGATCCTCTTCGATGAGCCAGCGCACAAAATCATAATCAGCCTGACTGGCAGCCGGAAAACCGACCTCAATCTGTTTGAAACCCAGCTTCAACAACTGCGCCCACATCGTTCGCTTCTGCACCACACTCATCGGCTCAACCAGCGCCTGGTTACCATCCCGCAGATCGACACTCGCCCAGATTGGCGCTTTCTCAATACGCCGATTAGGCCACTGGCGATTACTCAATGGCACAGCTGGAGCCGGGCGGTATTTACGATGATCAAAGCTTTTCACTATCAACTCCTGATGACAGGTCGCCCCATACAAAGGGAAGCGACATAAAATTAATGACAGAGGGATAATAAACCAATCAGCGCGCAATTAGATTGCGATTATTGCTTGAATAAATCAATAATTAGCAATTTTAAACCAAAAAAGTATAATAACTAAGAATATTAATCTAAACAACAAACACACGGCGCATCACCATGTCACTAGACCGCTACGATAGACAGATCCTCGAGGCCCTCCAGCAAGAAGGAGACATCAGCAACCAGGCGCTTGCTGAGCGAATAGGGCTTTCCCCCTCCCCTTGCCTACGCCGCGTCAAAGCACTTGAATCAAGCGGCATCATTGAAGGCTATCGAGCTATCGTCAACGCCAGGCAACTTGGGCTAACACTAATGGCATTGATCCACATCTCGATGGACCATCACACCCCCGAACGCTTCGCCAATTTTGAAGCAAAGGTGAGTGAATTAAATGAGGTACTCGAATGCCTGTTGATTACCGGACAGTCGGCGGACTACCAACTCAAAGTCATCGTCAAGGATATGGATGCGTTTCAAGAACTGCTGCTAAACAAGATCACCCGTATCGAAGGGGTGACTGGCGTTCACTCCAGTTTTGTTTTACGCCGTATCATCGATCGGACTGCACTCCCGATTACCTAAAAGCCAGCGACCCACAAATGATTTATGATAGCGCCTACAAGCTAAATCACGGATACAAAACCACGATGACTGAAGCAACAGAACTCAATAAAAAATTTGGCGTTGGCAATCAGCTGAGTTTCAAAAAGACTCCAGATAACCAGATCATTGCCACCATCAATAATGAACACGCCAGTGCAACGCTTGCCTTACAAGGCGGCCACCTGATGACATGGACACCGACCGACGCTGAGCCTGTCGTGTGGCTATCACCCGATGCAACACTCGCACCAGGAAAATCAATACGCGGCGGTGTACCGATCTGCTGGCCGTGGTTTGGTGCGCATCAAACGCAAGCCGACTTCCCCGCCCACGGCTTTTCACGCACCGTTCAATGGCAGGTAATCGATACAAAACAACTACCGAATGGCGACACACAGATCACACTCCAACTCGGCACTGACAACATCCCCCAGCAACTCTGGCCACACGCCACGACTGCGCAGTGCGAAATCACCATTGGCAATACATTGGGGATCACACTGACCACGTTTAATAACGGTCAAGACGACATCACCATCAGTGAGGCACTACATACTTATTTTGCAGTGAGCGATGTGCGCAATATCAGTATTAGTGGCTTAGATAAATGTCAGTATCTCGATAAAGTTGAGGGAATGCAGCAGAAACAACAGTCAGGCGATATCACATTCGCAAGCGAAGTGGACCGTGTTTACATCGACACAGAAGCCGACTGCGTTATCCGCGACCCCGCCCTCTCACGCCAGATTCGCATTGGCAAAACCGGTAGTCGCTCAACTGTGGTGTGGAATCCCTGGATCGAAAAATCATTACAGATGGGGGACATGGGGGAAGACGGCTACCTGAAGATGGTCTGTGTTGAAAGCGCCAATGCCGCCAACAATCAGGTCAGCATTGCTGCGGGTGAGCAACACCAACTCGCCGTCAGCTACCAGCTTGAATCGATCTAGCATCACACCACAGGAAACAGCACATGGAGACACCGATATCAAGCCCGTTAAATGAAGAGTGGAAAACCCTCCATCAGGATTTCGAACGTTATGACCGCTACAGTCTGCTAATTAAACTGACCGCCGTCTTAAGCAGCCTTATCATCATCGGGCTGGCAATCAAGCTATGGGTCGCGATCATCTTTATATTACTGATATGGCTACAGGAAGGCATCTGGCGCACGGTACAGGCACGCACCGCCGAGCGGCTATTAGCACTTGAAGAGATGATCAAAAGTAACGACCAAAAAGCAGCCATGCAATTTTATTCAAACTGGGAAGCCACTCGCCACAGTGCAGCCGGGCTGATCAAAGAATATCTGCTTAACGCCCTGCGCCCAACAGTCGCCTACCCATACATTGTGCTACTCGGTTTATTAATCGCAATTTATCTCTTGAGGTAAAACGATCATTTCACCAAAAACCAGTCACGAACAACTATTGAGTCGTTTAAACAATAGTGGCAAGGTATGGTTAACTTCACTGCGCCAGCCTTTCATACGCAGGGCGATTAGCGCGATACTCAAAAGTAACATCCACGAGGTTATACAATGAACAGAAGCATCTCAAAGCCGGCCAAATTAATCTTGACGCTGCTGTTTTCAACGCTCGCCATTTCTAACGCAAATGCCTCTAATGATTTCGATAGACTCTATGCGCAGGCAAAAAGCGAAATGGAGACAGAGTTTGGCGGTTTCTTTTCGATGCAGTTAAATGGCCATATCGCAGAAAGCCACGCCAATGTGATGGATAGCTGCACTGCAAAGCACAAAAAATCAAGCAAACAGCCCTTCTCTGCCGTGTTTGAAATTAACAGCGATGGCACCATTAAAGCCTTTCACCTCGAAAGCAAAGCAAGCGACTTTGCAGCCTGCCTGAAATCCAGTTTTGTCGGCTTACAAGTCCCAATGCCACCTTTCGATGGTTACTTAAGCCCTTTTAACTGGAAATAAAAACCCAGGTAGATAGCTTCCAGGTTATTTTTAATCGAGACAATTGATGCAATCATTTCAATCACTCTTTGAACATGCCGCAAAGCGTAAAGGTGGCACCGCAGCGCTTGAAGCGCTGCTGCCCATCCCATTAAGCAGCGAAGCACTCACAAAGATACCCGATGATCGCTGGTTGGCGATGATGAGCCGCTGCATCTTTCAGGCAGGATTTAGCTGGAAGGTGATCGACAAAAAATGGCCCGAGTTTGAAGAGGCGTTTGCAGGGTTTAGCCCGCAACGCTGGCGGGAAATGTCGGACGATGATTTTGATAGACTGCTCAAAGACAGACGCATCGTGCGTAACGCCACCAAAATCCTCACCGTAAGAGACAATGCCACCTTCCTTTGTGACCTGGCAGAAGAACATGGCAGCGCGGCAAAGTTCTTTGCAGAGTGGCCAACGGAAGATTACGTCGAACTGCTTATCCTGATGAAGAAGCGCGGCAGCCGCCTCGGCGGTAATTCAGCCCAGTATTTTTTACGCTTTATGGGCAAAGACTCGTTTATCACCAGTCAGGATGTGGTGACAGCTTTGATCCGTGAAGGCGTTATTAGCTCAACACCAAAATCACAACGTGACTTAAGAGCGACACAACAGGCGTTTAATCAGTGGCAGCAAGAAAGCGGAAGGTCCTTAACTCAAATCAGCAAGGTGCTAGCATTTACCATTGGGGCTTAAAAAACCGCTTTTGTAGGTTGGGCTGAACGTTTTTTGTGAAGCCCAACAACCACCGCAACATGGACAAACATGTTGGGCTTCGTACCTCAACCTACAGCTACTTAGTGATCTGTCAAATCTATTATGTATGCTCAACTTAACACATGATGCTGCACACATAAAACCTCTGTTATATTCAAAAAAAACCCATTCGACTTGCAACCTGGCGAGGCGTATCATAAAAGACACAAGCTATTTTAACGGAGCATTAAATGGCCTCACGCCGCACTGTCATTATCGCGATCACCCTTACCTCCCTGCTTGCTGCCTATCTTTTATTAAGCAAAGAAAAGCCTCTCACTGTGACCACCCACATCGTCGAACGCGGTGACGTGACTGCCACCGTTGCCAATACACGCGCAGGCAGTGTTAAGGCCTGCCGTCGTGCGCGTCTTGCGCCGACCATTGGTGGGCAGATTGCGTTGCGCGCGGTGAACGAAGGGGATTCCGTGTCAACGGGTCAACTATTATTAGAACTGTGGAACGATGACCTTAAGGCGCAACTGGCACTGACGCAGCGCGAAGCGGATGCCTCAGCATCACACGAGGCGCAAAGTTGCTTGATGAGTGAACGGGCGGCACGTGAAGCGGAACGCCAGCAGAGACTGTTTAACAAAAAACTGGTGAGCGAAGAGATTGCAGACCAGGCGACGACCAATGCGCTGGCGCTTAATGCCAACTGCAAAGAGGCAACCGCCGGTCATGAGGTGAGTAAACGGCGCATTGACGTGGCGCAGGCAAACCTTGAACGCACCCGCATCCGCGCACCGTTTGATGGCACCATTGCAGAGATCAACGGTGAGTTAGCCGAGTTTGTAACGCCCTCACCTATCGGGATTTCGACACCACCGGCGGTTGATCTGGTCGATACCAGTTGCCTTTACATCTCTGCGCCAATTGATGAAGTGGATACCCCGCGCATTAAGACCTTAATGGATGCGCACATCTCACTCGATGCCTTTCCCGGCGAGCGTTTTGCTGGCATTGTGCAGCGCATCGCGCCATACGTGCTGGCAGTAGAAAAACAGGCGCGCACGGTTGAGGTCGAAACGGTGTTCTCCAATCCTGATAAATTTTCTCGAATGTTACCCGGCTATAGTGCCGATGTTGAGATCATCCTCGATTCTCAACGTGATGTGTTGCGCATTCCCAGCGAGGCGATCCTGCGTGATCGCGCTGCCAATGGCGAGCAAGCGGTACTGGTGATCCATGATGATGGCCTGCTTGAACGACGCACAATCATCAGCGGCATATCAAACTGGCAATTCACTGAAATCATCAGCGGCTTAAAGGCTGAGGAGCAGATTGTGCTTTCAGTTGACCGCGACGGTGTCGTTGAGGGTGCATACGTTAGCAGTGAAAAAGCAGAATGATCCGGCTTAACAATATTCACCGTGTTTTTGAAGTCGGAGATCAACAGGTTCACGCCCTCAATGAGGTCAACCTTGAAATCAACGATGGAGAGTACCTGTCGATCATGGGACCATCCGGCTCTGGCAAATCAACGCTGCTTAATTTGCTCGGCCTGCTAGACCGCCCCACCTCGGGTGAATACATTCTGAATGATCGCAAGATCACTACCTTAAGTGATGACCAGCAAACTGAACTGCGGCGTGATCAGATCGGTTTTGTATTTCAGTTTTTTCACCTCGTGCCACGCCTGACTGCGCTTGAAAACATTGAACTACCCATGGTACTGGCCGGCATTTCACCTGCGGAACGCCGTCAACGGGTTGAGAAGATCCTTGACGCGGTTGGTCTTGAGGGGCGCGCGCATCACAAACCCGAGCAGCTCTCCGGCGGGCAGCGGCAACGCGTGGCGATTGCGCGTGCCACCATCATGCAACCGAGTGTCTTGTTAGCCGATGAACCGACCGGCAACCTCGATAGCGTCTCCGGCGCTGAAGTGATCGAAGTGCTTGAAGGGCTAAACAAGCAGGGGATCACGTTGATTGTCGTCACCCACGATGCCGCACTCGGGGGGCGTGCTGCACGTGAGATCAAGATGGTCGATGGACGCATTGTTAACGATATCAACAACGCCAAAGCACGTACCTGACGGTGTTAATCCGCGACACCCTCTCCCTTACCTTCAGCGCACTTCAAAGTGCGCGTGCACGAACCTCGCTAATGCTAGTGGCGATGGCGATTGGCGTTGCATCCGTGGTGGTGCTCACCTCGCTCGGTGAAGGGGCGCGACGCTACATTACGGATGAGTTCGCGTCACTCGGTACCAATCTATTGATTGTGCTACCGGGGCGCTCCGAAACCAGCGGCGGCGGTGCCGCAATGTTTATGAGCGACACCACCCGCGACCTGACACTCGATGATGCACGTGCGCTGCTGCGTAGCAGCCATATCCGACGACTGGCACCGGTAAACGTAGGTGCATCTCAACTCTCATGGCGTGAACGTTCCCGTGATGTCTCGGTATTTGGTTCAAGCCACGACCTGCTTGAGATTCGTCACTGGACGATATCTGAAGGCAAGTTTCTACCACCACTTGATATGGACCAGGCCTCCCCCGTTTGCGTGATTGGCGCTAAGCTGCGCCGTGAACTCTTTGGCAATAACAATGCAATTGGCGAGTGGGTGCGCCTGGGTGACCGGCGCTTTCGTGTCATCGGCGTACTTGCCACCGAAGGGCGTACCGTGGGCATCGATGTTGAAGAGGTGATTGTGATACCGGTCGCCTCAGCGCAGGCACTCTTTAATGAGGCTTCGCTGTTCCGCATCATTATCGAAGCGAAAAACCGTGATGCGATTAAACGCGCCAGCGAATTTGTCAAAAGAACCATCCGTGATCGCCATCAGGGTGAAGAGGACATCACATTAGTCACACAAGATGCAGTGCTCGCCACCTTCGATAATATCTTCCGCTCGCTCACCTACACCGTAGCGGGTATCGCGGCGATCAGCCTTGCGGTGGCAGGCATTTTGATCATGAATGTGATGCTGGTATCGGTCTCACAGCGCACCGCTGAAATTGGCATATTAAAAGCGCTCGGTGCTTCGCAACGGCAGATCGTCACGCTCTTTCTGTGCGAGGCGGCGATGCTGTCACTCGCCGGGGCATTTATTGGCCTGCTAATTGGGCAAGGGTGCAGCTGGCTAATCGGTTATTTTTTTCCCAACATCACCATGGGGGCACCACTCTGGGCAATTGGTGCAGCGATTGGCGTTGCCCTTATCACCGGCCTTTTATTTGGTGCCATGCCGGCGCGTAATGCGGCACGGCTTGATCCGGTATTAGCGCTGGCACGCCGATGAAAAACCGTGATCTAATTTTCAGTAGCATTCCCAATGCTAGTTAAGGACATTATCAAACTCACCGCACGATCCGTGATCGCACAGCGCATGCGAAGCTTTCTCACCGCGCTCGGCATCGCCATCGGGGTTGCAGCCGTGGTGCTACTGACCTCCATCGGCGATGGTCTTCACCGTTTTGTGCTGGCCGAGTTCACCCAGTTTGGCACTAACCTGATCGCGATCAATCCCGGCAAAGCGACCACTCATGGAGCAACCATCGGCGTCTTTGGTACCGAGCGACCATTAACCATTGACGATGCGGTGGCGCTTGAGAAGTTGCGCAACATTGAAGCAGCAGTACCGATTGTGCAGGGCAATGCCGAAGTAGAGTCGAGCCAGCGCCAACGACGCACCACGGTTTATGGCATGGGTGGTGATATGCCGCGCGCCTTTCGAGCCGAAGTGGCGCTGGGGGAGTTTTTTATCGATGATGATCCCAATAACCCGCGTGCGGTCGCCGTTCTCGGCAGTAAGCTGCGTAGTGAACTCTTTGGTGATAGCACCCCGCTGGACAAGCGCATTCGCATTGGCGGTGATCGCTATCGTGTGATCGGGGTGTTTGAACCCAAAGGTCAGTTCCTCGGCGTGGACCTTGATGATGCCGTCTATATCCCTACGGCACGTGCGCTAGAGATGTTTAACCGCGACAGTCTGGTAGAGGTAGACCTGCTCTACCGTGAAGATGCCGACGTCGATGAGATCGTATCCAGCATCACCCGCCTGATGACTGTGCGGCATGGACGCGATGATGTCACCATCACCACCCAACAGCAGATGCTGGATGTACTCGGTTCAGTGCTGGGCATACTCACCTTTGCAGTGGCCGCCCTGGGCAGCATCTCGCTACTGGTCGGCAGTGTTGGTATCTTTACCATCATGACAATCGCAGTCAATGAACGCATCGCCGAAATTGGCTTACTTCGCGCATTGGGTGGAAAACGTAATCAGGTGATGACGTTATTTTTAGGCGAAGCGGTCGTCCTTGCCGCACTCGGTGGCCTGTTAGGGCTGCTGATTGGCGTTGGCGGCGCGCAATTGGTCACCATTTTAGCACCTGCCCTGCCCGTGCATATCTCATGGAATTATCTGATCGCAGCTGAACTGCTGGCTATTTTCATCGGCATTGTGGCCGGTGTGTTACCCGCAAGACGAGCCGCAAAACTGGACCCCATCGAAGCACTTCGCAGCGAATAAAAATCTGTCTCGCTCGAGTTTCAAGCAATTGCTTTAAGGACCCTCTGATTAATTACATTGTATGTCAGTCATTGCGAGCACGCCCAAAGGAAGTATCCTTGGGGTAAAGCGCGGCACTCTCGACGCTATAAGAATCATCGAGTGATGAGATTGCTTCGTCGCTCCGCTTCTCGCAATGACAATGAATCAAAGGTTCCTTAATCAATAATCCTGTTTTTTACGACACCTGAAAATACCCCTTCGTTATCTAAACTTTTATTTTCCAGTGTCGATAGCTCATTCATAGGAATAAAAGAAATTCTCGTCTTCATATAATTGTAGACGCGTCCATGAAATCAAACTGCCAATTTTTACTGATTGATCGCTACTAAATACCATATTGAAGTACGTAATACCCCGTTAGTTTAAATAATAATTTAAACATTATTGATAACTTAATTATGTAGTGACGGCGTATATCAGGAGATAAACAATGGAACCAGTCAACCAGAATACTCTCGGTCTTGACGTCGATCTATTAGAAAGAACATTTAATGCGCTCGCGCCATCAGGCGAAAAATTAGTCAAGCGTTTCTATCAAGAATTATTTAAACGTCATCCAGATCTTAAACCAATGTTTGGTAATAGCAGCATCAGTACGCAGCAGAAAAAACTGCTGTCCGCGCTAAAGCTAGTCATCAGTAATCTACGCAAGCCTCAAATATTAGAAGACGCACTAATGGAACTAGGTGCCAAACATGAAAGTTATGGTGCCATAGCAGAACATTACGATGCCGTTGCTGAAACGATGCTGGATGTACTTGAAGAATTTGCAGGCGACCTGTGGACCCTGGAGGTACACGATGCCTGGAGCGATGCCCTCTCACTGGTGGCGAAAACCATGCTCAAAGAGTACAACAATGACAGCCCTAATGACATTTTAAAGCCAGAATTAGACACCTCGCCCGGATCTAACAACAATGACATCCCTAATGACACCCCTCAACCGGCTGAAAGTGACTCATTAATGGATAGTCTTGAACTAATGAAAGATGTACTCGAGCACGCGCCGATCAATATTATGATGGCAGATGCAGATGAAAACGTGGTCTTTGTTAATCGTCAGGCGCGTGAGATTTTACAGGCCGTTGAAGGCGAGCTTGCCAGCTATATTCCTGGCTTTAAAGTGAGTGAGGTTATCGGTGGCAGCATTCACCGCTACCATAAAGACCCTGAGATTATTAAACGCGTACTGGCAGGCCTTAAACCGGGCGATTCACATCAGGGTGAAATTTGCCCGGGACACTTTGTTTTTGAACATGAAACACGCGCCCTCTTTGATCAACAGGGAAACCTTAGCGGTTATGTGGTGCAGTGGACTGACGTCACTGAGAAGCGTTCGAAAGAAGAGGAAGCATTCCGCCTGCAACGCGCGATGGATGGTTCAAAAACGGCTGTCATGACGATCGATAGAGAACTAATGATCACTTATGCTAATGAACAGACCGTTACTTTGATGCAAAGCTATGCAACAGAACTCAGCGCAGTCTACCCAGGATTCAATCCAGGCGAGCTTATCGGTAGCTGCATTGATATCTTCCACAAAGACCCAGCAATGCAGCGCCAACTACTTTCTAATCCAGCCAACCTGCCACATGATGCCGACATTAATATTGGCCCACTGACCTTCCATATTCATATCACTGCCATCAAGGACCTCAATGACAATTACATTGGCAACACACTAGAATGGGCAGATGTCACCGAACTCCGTAAAAAAGAGATTGAAGTTTCTCGCCTGACATCTGCGGTTGATGGTGCGACGTCAAATTTAATGCTGTGCGATGAGAATTTTGTGATCACATATGCGAATCCTGCGGTAGTCGATATGCTGGCATCACATCGAGCAGCTCTGCAAGGTAGATTCCCGACACTTGATCCTCATAACCTTGTTGGTCAGAGTATTGATCAGTTCCATGCCAATCCAACTCATCAACGTGCCCTACTTTCGAACATCAATGCACTACCTGCAAAGGCGCAAATTGAGATTGCTGGCTTAAATTTTGAAGTCAATGCAACGGCGATCGTTAGCCCTGATGGCAGCTACATGGGTAATATGGTGGAGTGGAAAGACATCACAGAACAAAAAGATGCTGAGCTTCAGATCAACCAGCTGGTTGAAGGGGCGATCACTGGTAATATTGACAGGCGCATTGACACCTCCGCCTATAGTGGCTATATGCGCAATCTTGGCGATGGTATCAATGATCTCCTGGCTGCCGTCGTTGAACCACTCAAAGAGGGTATCTCAGTGCTATCCAGTCTTGCTGATAGCGATCTAACTCACACCATGGACGGCGATTATCAGGGTGAGTTCGCGGTCTTCAGTGAATCGATTAATACCACTGTAAACAATATCTCTGAGATCGTTGATAAGATCATCGTTTCATCACTTGAGATCAAAGGGGCTTCTGGTGAGATCTCTCAGGGCAACGTTGATCTCAGCCAACGAACAGAACAACAGGCATCGTCTCTGCAACAGACTGCATCTAGCATGGGTCAACTCACCAGCACCGTCAAACAGAATGCAGACAATGCCCAGCAGGCAAGCAGGCTTTCACATACCGCCCACGAAGAGGCCACTAAAGGTGGTGAAGTGCTCGGCAAGAGCATTGAGGCGATGAGTGAAATCAATGCCGCCAGTAAAAAGATTGCAGACATTATCGGCGTCATTGATGAGATCGCATTCCAGACTAACCTGCTCGCACTCAATGCTGCTGTTGAAGCCGCACGTGCTGGCGAACAGGGCCGAGGGTTTGCAGTCGTCGCAACCGAAGTGCGCAACCTCGCACAACGAAGTGCCACTGCGGCCAAGGAGATTAAAGGGCTGATCAACGATAGTGTTGAGAAGGTCAATCACGGCACACAACTGGTTGACACGTCGGGCCAGTCATTAGAAGAGATTCTCAATGCCGTTAAAAAGGTCAATGACATCATCGCAGAGATTACCGCAGCCAGTCAGGAGCAGTCTGCAGGGATTGACCAGATTAATAAAGCGATCACACAGATGGACGAAGTCACCCAACAAAATGCAGCGTTGGTTGAACAGGCAGCGGCTGGTAGCGAGTCACTCAATGACCAGGCCATTAACCTTAACCAGATGATGACGGTATTTAAACTAAAGGAGTAGAGACTCCGATTCAACCAAAGCCCTACTAAGTATGGGTTATTGGTCGTTGCAATGTCTGCCAGACATACTCAATCCTCACCCCTGTTAAGATATGGCAGAGTCTAGTGCACCAATAAACCCACTATCTTTTTTGATAATGATATCAGGGGCGCATGCTGCCCACTTGTTGTTACTCTCAGTCGATAGATAAATGGTTTTAATGCTAGAAAAACGTGGATTAATTTTAATAAAAGCGATCAACTCTGAGCCATTGATAAAACGATTCTGCTCAGAAGTAACAAACAGATCAAATGATCCAAGTACAAGACATTCCATCGCTTTCACGCCATCATTTACAAGGGTCGTTTCATAACCATGATCTTGAAGCACAGCAACAATTTGATCAGAGACACTTTTGAGTGGTTCCAGAATTAAAACTGTCTCATTTGAATGAGCCGACGATTTATACTCAGTCAGGAATTTTCTAAGGTCACGCTCTCCATCAATCCATGCGCGTGCCATTTTGCCGACTAGATCTAGTTCATTATGCATTTTTAAATACACATCACTTTTATCAAGATCCCCAGGTTTATTTAATAACATCAAATAATTTTCCAGTTGATGGAAAACGGTAGAAACACAGTACATGCCATACATACCCCCAGTCCCTTTGACACCATGGAAACGGCGGAAAGTTTCTTCATAGACATCGCTATCCAGACAATCCCCACTAGCTTCCAGTGCCAATAACTGGTTATGAAATAGCGTTAAACGGTTATCAACCAGGTCATGAGCAAACTCAATACCAAGGTTTTCTATCAACAAAGCTTCATCCATAACCAATCCTCATATGTAGCATATTAAACAAAATTAATGATAAGCCTTTAGCGCTCAGAGCGCAGCACTGGGACTTCAAATACGAGTACAACACCACTATCCGTACTATTATCAGTTATAGCGGCTTTTATAGCCTCACTAAAATCAGCGTTACATTTTTATAACTCGATATTTTGTTATAGCAATAATGGACGACGCCTGTTACGACAAACACTAGAAGGTAATAGACCATTGACAATGCTATTCATATTCACCAACTTGAGCTTGATTCAGATTTTCGCCATATAGTGAAATAACAACATTTGTAATATTTACGTACATATACCGAATAAACGACCATCCACGCCCCATGGCCTCAACTACTATGACTTCGCTGCCTTGTGCTTAAAATAGCGTATCGGCGGTCAAAATATGAGCTTTAACCAAAAAGATATCATGCCCCCGCCACTCCTGTCGAAATCCGGCTTTATGATCGATAGAATACCCATAACACGGATAATCTTTTTATTTTCCAATAGCTAACATTAGTTGATCGCCACCGTCTTTCTGCCTCGGGCCGACATGAATACATAAGAAGATTGTATGGAAAAACATGTTATATTATTAAGGGATCTATGATTAATTAGATTAATTGCCTTATCTACCAGGCGACCAAAGGAAGTGCCTGTGGTACGAGCAAAGCGTGATGGACTGGAAGTCCAAATCCTTTAGGGCGGCAATCTCGACGCTATATCAATCATCGAGTTAAGAGATTACTTAACATAAAACTCATATTAAAGTTTATTTTCAGGTAGCCATGTGCCTAGCCATCCCCATGAAAATCGATTCAATACTCGGCAACACTGCCCACTGTTCCTCACGTGGCATTTCTCGTGAAATTAATATCTTCATGTTTCCAGAAGGCGAGTTAAAAGCGGGGGACTACATATTGGCTCATGTTGGATACGCGATTCAGAAAATCGATGCCGATGAGGCACAACTTGCCATTAAAACTAGCCATGCAATGCACAATATTCCTAACGGTGACATAAGTGCATGAGCTGACGCTATGCCGCGGGCTACTTCAGCAAGTGACCAGAATTGCTGAAGAGCACCAGGCTTCTGCGATTAAATCTATTCATCTCAAGGTTGGACCGCTGGCAGGGATTGAAATCGAGCTTTTAAAACGCTCCTTTCCATTAGTTGCCCATGGCACGCCCGCTCAAGAAGCACTGCTTGAAATCACAGCAGTTAAAGCGACTATACATTGCGATGAATGCGATGTAACAAGTGAGCTAGATAATATTCAACTCATTTGTCCACACTGTCAGTCCTCTGCCACTACACTCCTCAGTGGTGATGAAATGACACTAGAAAACGTCGTACTCGAACAACAGGAAATCAAGGCGACACATCATGTGCACTGATTGTGGTTGTACTAACAAAAAAGAACACTCGACTCATGATGGCATCAATAGCAAGGCTCATACATCACCTCAAAAGCCATTAGTCGTCGATGTTCATCAATCACTACTGTTCGAGAATGATAAACAGGCCGCGAATAATCGGGAACAGTTATCACAGCACAGCATCACTGCCATCAATTTAATGTCATCACCAGGCTCTGGAAAGACCCGTCTATTGGAACGCACTATCGATGAACTCTCGGAAAGATACCGTATTGCGGTAATTGAGGGTGATCTCGAAACCGAAAATGATGCCAGACGCATTCGCGCCAAAGGGATCGATACGATCCAGATCACCACCGGTACCGCCTGCCACCTTGATGCCACGATGATCAATAACGCACTCCAGCAACTAGACCTGAAACATATCGACCTGCTATTCATCGAAAATGTCGGCAACCTTGTCTGCCCTGCCAGTTTCGACCTTGGTCAGCACCACAATGTCACCTTACTATCCACCACAGAAGGAGATGACAAACCAGAGAAGTACCCGGTGATCTTCCGCGCCACTGATTTAACCCTCATCAGCAAGTGCGATCTGCTACCCTTTCTCGATGATTTTGACCCACAGCGTGCTAAACAGTCACTTGAATCCGTTGCAGGCAGCACACCGTTATTTCAACTCTCAGCTAAAACTGGCGAAGGGATCGATCAGTGGCTTGATTGGCTGCAACATGCGATCTCAACGACGAAAGCTGCCGTCTAATTATTGTGTCTAAAAACGAAGCAAAACGATGGCTGGATAAAATCAACGCGCTGCCACGCCGTGATCCTGTAAAAATAATGAATGTCTGTGGCGGCCACGAACGCTCGTTGAATCAGGCAGGCCTGCGCACCCTGCTGCCAGAGCACATCGAGCTTATACCCGGCCCCGGCTGCCCAGTTTGCATCTGCCCTGAAGCCGCAATTGCAATGGCAATAGAGATCGCACTGAATGAGCCTGTCATCATTGTCACCTTTGGCGATATGCTGCGCGTACCGATCAATCCCGCCAAAGGCAGACCGCGCTCACTGGAACAGGCACGCGCAATCGGTGCTGACATTCGCCCCATTGCATCCCCGACCGAAGCATGCGAGATCGCATGGCAAAATCCAGATCAAAAGGTGGTGTTCTTTATGGCGGGATTCGAGACCACCACCGCCCCCACTGCCGCATTAATTGCCGAGGGCATTCCCGACAACCTGCTGCTACTGCTCGCAGCACGCCGTACCTGGCCCGCCGTGGAGTACCTGTTACAGGATAATAAGCCCGGCTTTGACGCGCTGGTCGCTCCCGGTCACGTCAGCGCCGTGATGGGAAGTGATGAATGGTCTTTTGTCGCTGAACAACACCGGTTACCCGTTGCCGTCGCAGGTTTTGATGCAACCTCATTGCTCGCTGCAATCTATTCAGTCATCACGCAAAAACAGAGCAACCAAGCCAGCCTTGAAAATTGCTACCCCTCGGTAGTGACACCACACGGCAATCCAGTCGCGCAACGGCTGATCGGTGAAACACTGGATATTGTCGATAGCCCGTGGCGTGGTATCGGCACCATCCTCGCCTCCGGTTACGCCCTTAATAAGAAATATCGCGCTCACGATGCAAACATCCACTTTGCCAGCTACGTCGATAATGACCAGCAGCAACAAATGATGCCACCCGGCTGCGACTGCGCACAGGTTGTGCTCGGCAAGCGCTACCCCAATCAATGCCGCCTTTACGGCACTGCCTGTACCCCATCAACCCCGATCGGCCCCTGCATGGTCTCGGATGAGGGGGCATGCCGCATCTGGTGGGCCAATGGCCTGCATCATCAGCTCGATGTAAAACAGGCATAATCAACCGATGGTTCAACTCAACACCATCTCTATTGATAGCGCGGTTAACACAATCCACTTGCGTATTGGTGGTTGTGTGCAGGGTGTTGGCTTTCGCCCTCATGTCTATCGCGTCGCCACTCAACTTGGCATTAGCGGCTGGGTGCGCAACCTGCGAGGTGAAGTTGAAATAGTCGCTAACGGGCAAAGCGGAATGATTGATGATTTTGTCAAACAGCTGATCGATAAAGCACCCCAAATTGCCTCACCACGAATAATAGCGCACACGGCGATTAACGCTGCCGATCCGCTATTCTTGCGAAACAACGCAGGTCAAGTATTCACGATTATTGATAGCGCAGAAAATGACCACAGCAACATTCACCTGCCGCTCGATCTTGACTGCTGCCCGCAATGCCTCTGCGAGCTGAACGACCCATCTAACCATCGCTATCGCTATCCATTTATCAGCTGCGCCCAATGCGGTCCTCGTTACACCGCGATTAGGCAACTGCCGTACGATCGCATCAACACAAACATGCGTGAATTTCCACGTTGCGCGCAATGTGAAGCCGAATATAACGACCCAGATAATCGCCGCTTTCATGCCGAGGCAATCTCCTGCCCGGTATGTGGCCCACAACTCACCTTTATCGAAGATAACAAACAGACCCGTGATTCATCTGTTCTACAAAAAACAGTAGATGCATTGCAACGCGGCCGCATCGTCGCAGTAAAAGGGATTGGGGGTTATCATCTTTTATGTGCAGCCAACAACAGTGAAGCGATCAAGCGGCTTCGTAAACGCAAAGCTCGCCCCGACAAACCACTGGCGGTAATGTTCAGTAATCTGGCCGCCGCACAACGCGAGCTGATCATTGGCAAAACGGCCACCACATTACTCTGCGACAGAAGCCACCCTATCGTTTTGTGCGATAAACAAACAACAACGATACTATCCCCATTGATCGCACCCGGCATTAATCGCACTGGCGCATTACTGCCCTATAGCCCGCTGCATCAACTCATCTTAGATGATTTCGGCAAACCGCTAATAGCCACCTCTGCTAATATCAGCGGTGAACCCGTGATGCTTGATGCGACTGAAGTCGAAGCACACCTCGGACATATCGCCGACGCCTTTTTACATCACAACCGAATCATTACACACGCTGCGGATGACAGCCTGTTTCAGGTCATCAATAACAAACCGCGCCCGCTACGTCCTGGACGCGGTCGCAGTCCATTAGAACTAACACTACCCATCACACTCGACCAACCGCTGCTTGCCGTGGGTGGACAGATGAAAAACACCATCGCCCTGGCATGGAAAAATCGAATCGTGATTTCGCCCCATATCGGTGAACTCGAATCACCTCGCAGCATCGAACGTTTTAAAGCAACGATCGACTCATTACAACAGCACTACGGCATACGCGCCGAAGCAGTCGTCTGCGATGCGCATTCGGACTATCGCAGCAGCCGCTGGGCCAACGCATGCGGCTTGCCAAAAACTGATGTCTACCACCACCATGCACACGCATCAGCCGTGGTGGGTGAGTACAACATCGCGGGTCAAAGCCTCATCTTCACCTGGGACGGTTCAGGCCTCGGTGAAGATGGCACACTGTGGGGCGGCGAAGCACTGCTCGGCCAACCCGGTCAGTGGCAACGTGTCGCCAGCATGCGCCCATTCCATTTGCCCGGAGGTGAAGCTGCCGCACGTGAGCCATGGCGCTGTGCCGCTGCACTTAACTGGCAATGTGATGCGCCGTGGAACAAGCATCCACAGGCAAGGCTTTTACATGAGGCGTGGAAAAAAGGGATCAATGCACCAATCACCTCATCCGTCGGCCGTCTCTTTGATGGCGCGGCTGCACTGCTCGGGCTGACCGAAAAGAGCAGCTTCGAAGGTCAGGCCGCGCTGTTATTACAGACCAGCGCGGAAACGGTTGAAATCAAAAACCCGGCACCACTCCCCTCTAGCCTTAACAGCGATGGCATCCTCATCAGTGACTGGCAGCCTTTACTAAAAAAATTGCGCGATACCCAACAAACCGTTGCCGAACGTGCCGCCTGTTTTCACAGCACACTCGCCAGCACTCTTTGTGATCAGGCGCTGCAGCTACGCCAGCAACATGGCAGCTTTGCCGTCGGACTTAACGGCGGTGTCTTTCAGAATAAACTTTTAACCGAACAGGTAATCACACTATTAAAACAGGAAGGCTTTGAGGTCTATCTACCACAACAGCTTCCGTGTAATGATGCAGCGCTCTGTTACGGCCAGATCATTGAAGCAGCTTCACGTTGAAAAAAAAGATGAAAAAAGGAATCGACCGAGATAGTCACATCACCCTTGCCCACGGTAACGGTGGTCGCCGTATGCGCGAATTGATCAGTGATATCTTTGTACACCATCTTGGAAACGCTGCACTCAATACTAGCTGCGATGCCGCCACACTCCCCTTTCCCCACGATCAACTGATTTTCACTACCGACGGCTTTACCGTTGAGCCACTGGAGTTCCCCGGCGGTAACATCGGCTCACTGGCGGTTCATGGCACGGTTAATGACCTTGCCGTCTCTGGTGCCACACCACGCTATCTCAGCCTCAATGCATTTATCGAAGAGGGACTGGAGATCGCCCAACTAGAGCGCATTGTGATTAGCATGGCCGCTGCGGCCAAAGCCTGTGGTGTGCAAATTGTGACCGGCGATACCAAGGTGGTACGTCGCGGTGAAGGCAGCGGACTCTACCTTGCCACCAGCGGCATCGGCACTAAAATCACGACACAAACACTCGCCATGTCGCAAATCGAGGCGGATGACGCGATTATCATCAGCGGTCCAATTGGCGATCACGGTACCGCCGTAATGCTGGCGCGTGAACAGTTTGGACTACAGGGCAAGCTGCGATCAGATGCCAGCTCCGTGTTGCCAGTCACCGAGGCACTCTTAGCCTTTGATGGGCTGCGCTTTATGCGTGATCCCACCCGCGGTGGACTGGCAACAGTACTGCATGAGATACACAGAGAGACTGACCTGGGCATTCATCTAAAGCAGGATCAGATTCCAGTGCGCGATGAAGTCGCCGCCGTATGTGAGATATTGGGCTACGACCCCCTTTACCTGGCCTGCGAAGGGCGCGTGGTTGCGGTAATCAAAAGCAGTCAGTCCGAAGCAGCATTAAGTGCGCTACGTAAGCTGCCCGATGGCTGCGATGCCGCCATCATCGGAACGGTTAACAACACCCTCCTCTATGTTATGCTTGAGACAGCACTGGGCGGACAACGAATCATCGAAGAGCTGGAAGATGACCCATTACCACGGATCTGTTGAAACAGGTAACAAGAGATGACACTGCCACTGGCACCTCAATTTCTGCCACGCGAGCAATTTCAACAACTGCTCGATACTCTGCATCACAACGGCCATAAAGTTGTTGGGCCACAGGTGCGTGATGATGCCATCGTCTATGCCCCAATTAAAAACACCAGCGAATTACCACTGGGAATTGAAGACCACCACGCCCCCGGCAGTTACCTCCTAAAAGACAACGGTAGCCAGCACTGGTTCGATTGGGCTTCGACCCCGCAGGGAATCAAACCACTGCTATTCAAACCACGCGAGACATTATGGCGCGCAACACGCGATGCCACTGGCACAGTACATTTTAAAGACCCAGAGAATGATGCTGAAAAAATAGCAGTCATCGGTGCTCGCGCCTGTGATCTTGCGGCGCTTAATCTACAGGATCAGCATTTCCTGTCGATTGAAAACACCCCCGATCCCTTTTATGCCGCACGTCGTCATAATCTCTTTATTATTGCGATCAACTGCACCCGCGCGGTCGATACCTGTTTCTGTAGCAGTACCGGTGATGGCCCCAAATGTCACGATGGCTTTGATATTGTCATGACCGAACTTGAGCACGGTTTTGTGATTGCCAGTGGTAGCCAGCAGGGACAACAGCTCATCAAACAGTTAGCACTCACAGATGCCGATGAAAAACAGCTCAGTGAGGCAACACAGCGTGAAGCAAACGCAACGCAACAACAGCGCAGCGTGCCATCACAAAACATGCGTGACATGCTATTTAACGCACTCGACCATCCACAGTGGGACGACATCGCCAGCCGCTGCCTGTCATGCGGCAACTGCACTGCCGTCTGCCCCAGCTGCTTCTGTTATAGCGAACATGCCGAGCCAACACTCGATGGCAGTATCACCGAACAGTTGCGTGAATGGGACTCCTGCTTTACCCAGGGACACAGCTATATGCACGGCATCACTGTGCGACACGACACCAGGCTACGTTATCGCCAGTGGCTAACCCACAAGTTTGCAGGCTGGCACGATCAATTCGGTCGCTCTGGCTGCACCGGCTGCGGGCGCTGCATCACCTGGTGCCCACCCGGCATCGACATTACTCAGGAACTTGCGATTTTAAGCAAGCCTGAGGAGAAGCGTGATGATGCATAACCCGCACCGCCCACATCAAGCGCGTGTGGTAGAGCGCGTTCAGGAGAGTGGTTCCGTCTTCACGCTACGACTTGAATTTCTCGATAGCGAGATGCGCGACAATTACCGCTTCGCACCGGGGCAGTTTAATATGGTCTATCTCTACGGCGTGGGGGAAGTGGCGATCTCAATCGTCTCCGACCCCAAAGACCCCAAGCTGCTCGACCATACCATTCGTGCAGTGGGTCGTGTTACCAACGGCATTAGTCAGTTGAAGGATGGCGATATCATCGGCCTGCGTGGCCCTTACGGTCGCGGCTGGCCGATGCTTGAGGCCGAAGGGCGTGATGTGGTTGTCATCACCGGAGGTCTCGGTTGCGCCCCCGTGGTTTCGGTGATCAACTACATTACTCAGCGACGAGAACAGTTTGGAAAACTCACTATCCTGCAAGGGGTGAAGCTGCCCAAAGACCTGATCTGGCGCGACCGTTTTGAGCGCTGGATTAACGAACCCAACACCGAGGTATTTCTTGCGGCAGACAAGGGTGATCCAGACTGGCCGTGGCATGTCGGACTAGTGATTGAACTATTCGATCAGATGAAGCTGAGTGAAGACACCATCGTAATGATGTGCGGCCCCGAGGGAATGATGCGTGTCTGCATCCACGAACTACTGCTGCGTGATATCCCAGAAGATGCGATCTATCTCAGCATGGAGCGCAATATGCAATGCGCGCTCGGTCAATGTGGCCACTGCCAGTTCGGGGCAGACTTCGTCTGCAAAGATGGCCCGGTTTTCTCTTATGATCAGATCAAACCACTGTTTGCACACAAGGGGTTTTGATGAAAATAGCACATGATAAGCCGACCGTCGCGATTCACAAGTTCACCTCCTGTGATGGCTGCCAACTAGCGATTCTGAATTTAGAAGAAGCACTACTCACACTCACCGAACTGGTCAATATCCAGCAGTTTGCCGAGGCGGGTATATTAGATGGCGAAGCTGAAGTGGATATCGCCTTTATCGAAGGCAGTGTTTCCACACCGCGCGAAATGGAACATGTAAAAAAGATTCGCGAGCAGAGCCGCTATCTCATCGCGATGGGTGCCTGCGCCACATCGGGTGGCATTCAGGCACTGCGTAATATGAATGATGGCCAGGCCTGGATCAGCGAAATTTATGCATCACCACAGCACATCGAAAGCCTTGCCACATCAACACCGCTATCAGACCATGTACGCATTGACCTTGAACTCTGGGGCTGCCCGGTAAGCGGCAAACAGCTTACAACCACGATTCGCGCCCTGCTTTTTGGCGTACTGCCGGTAATAAAACACGACAAGGTCTGCATGGAATGCAAACGCAGCCAGGCCGTCTGCGTGATGGTGAGCCGTGGTGAGCCCTGCATGGGGCCGGTAACCAATACCGGGTGTGGCGCACTCTGCCCACAGTTTGGTCGCGGCTGCTACGCCTGCTACGGGCCAGCGGAAAACCCAAATCCAAATGCACTGACAAACCGTTTTGAAGGGCTTGGTATGACGGCGGACGAAATCTCGCGTAACTTTCTCTTCATCAACAACAATGCCCCCGTGTTTCATGCCATCGGTGAGAAATACCGAGATAAACACCAAGACAAAATCAAGAGCCGACACGATGACTGACAAAACCATCAACATCAATGTGCCAGTACTGGCACGCGTCGAGGGCGAAGGGGCACTCGATATTCGCATCGAGAACGACAGCATCACCGATTTAAAACTGCGCATCTTTGAACCACCGCGGCTGTTCGAAAAATTCCTCGAAGGACGTCACTACACAGAAGTAGCGGACATCGTTACCCGCATTTGCGGCATCTGTCCGGTCGCCTATCAGATGAGTGCGGTCTACGCCCTTGAACAACTCTTCGGCACGCAGATAACACCATGGATTAATGCGATGCGCCGTGTCTACTACTGCGGTGAATGGATCGAAAGCCACGCACTGCATATTCACCTGCTCGCCCTGCCCGACTTTTTAGGTTTCACCAATGCACCTGCAATGGCCAGGCAGTTTCCTGCGGAAGTTAGACGAGGGTTAAAGCTACAGGGGCTCGGCAACGAAATCATTAAACTATTTGGCGCCCGCTCAGTTAATCCGATTGGGGTTAAGGTTGGTGGTTTTCACAGGGCACCCGAAGCAGATGTCGTTACGGCACTGGTTGATAAATTACGCGCCGCCCTGCCCGATGCAAAGGCGCTGCTTGAGTGGTTGGCAACATTAGACTTTCCCGATCGCTCTCAGGAATTTGTTTCCGTGAGCCTGCAACACCCCTCTGAATACCCAATCAATATGCTTGATACCACGCTCGTCAGTGATGCCGGACACAAGCTTGAGATCGACGCCTATGAAGACTATTTCAAAGAACATCAGGTACCACATTCCACCGCATTGCATAGTCATCTTGAAGGCAATCCCTATCTGGTTGGTCCTCTGGCACGGCTCAATCTAAATTTCGATCAACTGCCTACTGAGGTTAAAGAAACACTGAACAACACAAACATCAGTTTTCCCAGCAATAATCCGTACCATAATATCGTCGCGCGAGCAGCCGAGATCTATTTCGGCCTGCTTGAAGCCGTACGCCTGCTGGAAGATTACAAACGCCCAGGCGCTGCAGCAGTCGAGGTGACGCCCAAAGCAGGTACCGCATACGGCTGTACTGAAGCACCCCGCGGCACCTTGTGGCATCGTTATGAGATCGATGATAAGGGCATCATCACCTTTGCCAAACTGGTGCCACCCACCAGTCAAAACCAGGCACGCATCGAAGAAGATCTGCGCCTGTCGCTTGAGGCATTAGGATTAGACAACGATGAATCCACACTGCGCCAACACGCCGAACAGGTGATTCGCAACTACGATCCCTGCATCTCATGCGCAACCCACTTTTTAGATCTCACCATCACACGTGAATAACACACTCATCGTTGGCTTTGGCTCGCCCTATGGCGATGATCAATTTGGCTGGCTGGTGCTTGAACAGCTAAATATTGCATTGCAAGGCAGAAAGAACATCCGCACTATCTGTTGCGACCGCAGTGGTATTGACTGGATTCATCAATATCAACCAGTTGACCGCTTGATCTTTGTTGACGCGGTAAAAAGTGATTCACCTCCCGGAACGCCGCACCACCTGACGATCAAAACAGATAAACTTGATTCACTGCCAACAACCTACTCAAGCCATGGTATAGGGCTACGAGAAGGCCTTTCCCTTGCCGCTGAGGTGATTGAACTACCCGAGACGATTGAGTTTTACGGCGTAGCACTTGAACAGCTTGATAGCACCATCGCATCGCCAGCAATCAGCAAACAAATTGAATTACTCACTAAACAGTTATTAAAAACTACCCCCCTTTGTAACCCGGTCTAAGTGGATTTTCTTTAGGCATGCTTTAGCCAAACAGTTTTATCAGCCATCAAAAGAATTAAAAACTCACTCTATTGGTGCAATCTTTTCCAGTCTGGTTCAAATACCACCTCTTTCATTAATAATTTAATGCCTTATGCGCTGTTAACGCTGCTCTCCTTAGCTGGCTTAAAAAATGCAGTGGTAGTGCAGTTAAACAGAGAAGAAGGAATTTTATGTCTACCGCAAACTACATCAGCGTGATCGAACGTTATCATGAATATGCAAACCCCATTCATGACATCATGTCCTCAATCCTTACCGGCCTTGCTGAAGAGAAGTTGATTCGTAATAAAGAGACCCGAGTCAATGCCATCAAGGCACTTGGTAAACGCTTTCCATTTATCGATATGCTGTTCGTGCTGGATGCCGATGGCGTTCAACAGGGTGACAACATCACCACCCATCGCGATCAGCCGGGCATTTATAGTGGTGCTGGTGTTTCACGTCGTCAACGCCCCTATTTTATCGAAGCACAGCGCAATGACTGTAACGGTGTCATCGTGACCGACCCTTATCTCTCCACCGTGAATCGTAACATCTGCATCTCTGCCATGATGAAATGGAACTGTGGTGATGAAGAAGGCTATCTGGTTCTCGATGCCGATCTGGTAACGGTGGTTGAGTTTTTGATGGGTGATTCGCAGCGCAGAAGATTTCAACCGCTGTTTAAGTATGTCTATGCGGTGATTGTGGTGGGGCTGTTTAGTGTGGTCGCCACGCTACTCTACTCTGCATTTCATGAACTTTACCTGGCACTCAGCGCCACTGTCGGCAGTAAAGAGGCGCATCTAAAACCTTTCGGGGTGATTATCTTTTTAACACTAGCACTGGCTATCTTTGATTTAGGCAAAACAACCCTCGAAGAAGAGGTGCTGATGCAAAAAGATATCTTTCGCCACAGCTCAACAAGGCGCACGATCACCCGCTTTGTCGCCGCCATCCTGATCGCTGTTTCAATTGAAGCGCTATTGCTGATGTTCAAAGCAGCACTTGGGCAAGGCGATCAACTGGTTCCAGCAGTATGGATGATGTTAGCCGCAGTGGGGCTATTGATTGGACTGGGGCTGTATGTCTACCTCGGCGCCAAGGCGGAGGCCTTGCTGTATAAAATCAGGCGGTCTGAGCGAGAGCAGGTGATGGTGGATGAAAGATAGCGGTTGCCAGTTGTTGCGACTGAGTGTTCAGCGGTAGCACACCAGGCATTAGCCACAACAGATAACCGATAGTATTTCATGCGGTGCAATGCGTTTTACTTATTGCACCCTACGGACTGCTTTACGAAAATCCATCTGTTTTTGCAGAGTGAATTACCTAAAGAGCCTGAATGTCTGATTCGTCGCGCTTTGCTAATCTCCCCTCGCGCTATTTATTTTTCAATAAATCACGTATTTCCGTAAGCAAAATTTCTTCTGCCGTAGGTGCTGGCGGAGCCTTAGTCACAGCTTCCTCTTTTTTCTTAAGTGAGTTAATTCCCTTAATAACCATAAATATTGCGAATGCAATGATGGTAAAGTCAATAACCGTTTGAATGAATACTCCATAGGCAATGACAACAGCTTGCTCGGTACCCGCAGCTTCTTTAACCACATAGGCTAAATCGGAAAAGTTTACGCCACCTAATAGCACACCGATTGGCGGCATCAGCACACCCGCCACTAAAGCCGAGACAATTTTGCCAAATGCTGCGCCAATAACAATACCAACTGCCATATCTACGACATTTCCTTTTACCGCAAAATCTTTAAACTCTTTCATCATGCTCATAAATATGCTCCTTTAAACTAATATGTTGTTTGTTAAGGAACCTCTGATTTATTCTGAGCGGAGTAGATTGTGGTCTAAAACTTTCAGATTTTTTATGCCCTTTGGGTGCAAGGCAAGAATCGTACGTAATACCCAAAGGGCAGACGGTAGCGAGCTATTGTGAAGAACTTCCACTCATAAGCTGAATGTTTTAGGCGCAAGATACGATCTTATGAATAAATCAGAGGTTCCTTAAGTTATTTAAATAAAGTGCTTTAACCCTTTTTCGTTAAGACTATACCCATCAAATGTACCCTTCAATCGGCCAGGAATTGGCTTCCCTCCTGGTAACTATTTTAAGCGCTCGGATGCTTCAACAGCCCCCCCCCTGGGTATACTGCCTGCTTTGATTCAAGCTTATATGTACCACTCATTATGATTTCGCTTTGCTAATCCGCCCGAGATCGGGGGGTGTAATCCGGACAACCAGGGCCAAGCCAGGTGGAACCTGGCATTAGATCATCAAGCTAGCTGATGACAGGAATAAAGTCTGGAATGAGTTCAATGGGGCTAGGACATGAGTAGCCACGAACGCCGCAGCAATAGCCCTCAACGGATACTCGTCAGCTCCGACTGGTCACTACAGCGGATCTCCCCGCACCGCGATATTAAGCGGCGCGAGGAACTGCCCCAGTGTCAGCCCAGATCGAAACGATCAGCGTCCATCACCTTCGCCCATGCCGCGACGAAGTCCTGCGCGAATTTTTCCTTGTTGTCATCCTGCGCGTAGACTTCAGCATAGGCACGAAGGACCGAGTTGGACCCAAAGACGAGATCAACGCGTGTCGCCGTCCACTTAACCTTATCCGTTTCGCGGTCACGGATTTCATAGAGGTTATCCCCTGCCGGTTTCCACATATAGTTCATGTCGGTCAGGTTGACGAAGAAATCATTCGTCAATGCGCCTTCGTGCTCGGTGAACACACCATGCTTAGCGCCGCCGTGATTGGTGCCAAGCACACGCATACCACCAATCAAGGCCGTCATCTCAGGGGCGGTCAGCCCCATTAGCTGCGTGCGATCGAGCATTAGTTCTTCTGCGCTGACGACATAGTCATCCTTGAGCCAGTTGCGGTATCCATCATGGCTTGGCTCCAGCACGTCAAAGGCTTCCACATCGGTCATCTCATCCGTCGCATCCCCGCGGCCTGGCGAAAAGGGAACGGTAACCTCAATACCCGCAGCCTTTGCGGCCTGCTCGACGCCGACATTACCGGCGAGCACGATCATATCCGCCACGCTTACGCCGCTCGCAGCAGCAATCGGTTCAAGCACGCCTAACACCTTGCTGAGACGTTTGGGTTCGTTACCCTCCCAATCCTTTTGCGGAGCCAGACGAATCCGCGCACCATTCGCGCCGCCGCGCATATCCGAACCACGGAAGGTTCTTGCACTATCCCATGCGGTAGCCACCATCTCACTGATACTCAGGCCGCTAGCAGAAATTTTAGCCTTCACGGCCTGTATATCGTAGTCGTCACTGCCAGCAGGCACAGGGTCTTGCCAGATCAGATCATCCTTCGGTACATCGGGACCGATGTAACGCGCCTTAGTCCCCATGTCGCGGTGCGTCAGTTTGAACCATGCCCGAGCAAAGGTTTCAGAGAAATATTGCGGATCTTTGTAAAACCGCTCGGAGATTTTGCGATACGCCGGATCCATCTTCATCGCCATATCGGCATCGGTCATGATTGGGTTGTGACGGATCGACGGGTCTTCGCTATCAACCGGTTTATCTTCTTCTTTAATGCCGATTGGTTCCCACTGCGATGCACCGGCCGGGCTTTTCTTCAGTTCCCATTCATAGTTGAGCAGTAAGTGAAAATAACCGTTGTCCCATTGAGTCGGATGCGTGGTCCACGCACCTTCAAGACCACTGGACACAGTGTCTTTACCAATGCCAGGTTTGGTCTTATTGACCCAGCCAAAACCCTGTTCTTCGATATCGGCACCTTCGGGTTCCGAGCCGAGCAAATCGGCATCGCCGTTGCCGTGGCACTTGCCCACCGTATGGCCACCGGCAGTCAACGCCACGGTTTCCTCGTCGTCCATCGCCATGCGAGCAAAGGTGACGCGCACATCTTCGGCCGTCTTGAGTGGGTCAGATTTGCCATCTACACCTTCGGGGTTGACATAGATCAGGCCCATCATCACCGCTGCCAGCGGGTTTGCCAGATCCCGCTCACCGGAATAGCGACTGTTAGGTGAATCGCTGGGCGCGAGCCACTCTTTCTCCGCACCCCAGTAGATGTCTTTTTCCGGATGCCAGATATCTTCACGCCCAAAAGCAAAACCAAAGGTCTTTAAGCCCATCGATTCATAGGCGATGGTTCCCGCATAGGCAATCAAATCTGCCCAGCTGAGTTTGTTGCCATATTTTTTCTTGATCGGCCACAGCAGGCGACGCGCCTTGTCCAGGTTCACGTTGTCCGGCCAGGAGTTGAGCGGTGCAAAACGCTGGTTGCCGGTAGCCGCGCCACCGCGACCATCAGCGATACGATAGGTACCCGCCGCATGCCACGTCATACGAATCATCAACCCACCATAATGTCCCCAGTCCGCTGGCCACCATGGCTGGCTGTCGGTCATCAGCGCGTGCAGGTCTTGCTTAAGGGCTGCTACGTCAAGTGTCTTGACCGCCTCCCTGTAGTCAAAGCTCTCGCCCATCGGATTGGTCTTAGAATCATGTTGATGCAAAATATCGAGGTTCAGGGCCCTGGGCCACCATTCCATGTTAGACATGCTGCTCTCTGTGGCAGCGCCATGTATCACTGGGCATTTGTTTTCAGACATCGACTATCTCCTGATTATGTACGTGGAAGGACTTCTTGTCAGTACAACGTGACATTGTACTCATACCATATATACCGATTATTTTAAACGATTTATGACATCGTTTAAATCTATCGACCATTATCGCTGCGTAAGGATTACGGCATTCGCCACAAACAAAAT